>Ga0302320_10000498_pt1 | contig 93994 bp, 101 predicted proteins | sample Bog_T0_3_FD_202130 | JGI IMG/M metagenome (GOLD analysis project Ga0302320, IMG submission 202130) | Peat permafrost microbial communities from Stordalen Mire near Abisko, Sweden - Bog_T0_3 | ecosystem: Environmental > Terrestrial > Soil > Wetlands > Peat | place: Sweden: Abisko, Stordalen... | reverse complement strand
ACGCCTCCAGCCGCTTTCTTTCCTTTCGACTCATTAAAATCATCTCCATCCTCGTCTCCTTCGGAGACGATTCTAGGGGACATTTCTAATGGTCGCTTATGGGGTCATTTCTAATGGCGCAAGACAGCGTCGGAAATCCGATAGTCCGTGCTTGCGATTGGGCAGCGGGGCGGGAATAATCGAGCCAGCAGGGTTTACCGCGAGTCGATCGATCGCCGTGCAGGTTCCGTTTTCGCAAGGGCCTCCCCATGTCTCCACGCTACGCTGCCATCCTCTGCTTAGGGGTGTTGATCGATTCGGCCAGCGCCCAGCCCCTTACGCTGCCCCCTTCGCAGCGGCCGCAATGGCTGCGGCAGGATGGCATCGTGATGGCCGGAAGCTGGGAGCCCCTCGGGTTTCGCGTGCGGCGCGACGGCGCAGCCAGCTATGCCCCCACGCCCGAGCAGGTCACCGCTTACCAACGGGAACACAGCCCCCAAATGGTGGAGCGGCTGAAGGACCTGGGCGTGAACTTCGTGATGCTGCATTGCTACAAAGGGGGCGGGATCGAAGCCGAGCGGGAAAGCATGGCCGACGCGGTCCGTTTCGCCCGGCTCTGCCACGAGGCCGGGTTGCGGGTGGGGGTCTACACCTTCAGCGGCACGCTCATGTGGGATCTGTTCTATAAGGAGGTTCCCCAGGCGAAGAACTGGTTGCTGCTGGACCCGCAAGGCCACCCGCTGACGTATGGCAAGGCGACCTATCGCTACTTCTGGGATCGCAACCATCCCGACGCGCAAGATTACCTGAAGAAGGTGGTGCGCTTCGCGGTGAGCGACATCCAAACCGACCTCGTACACTTCGACAATTACATCTGGGGACCAGGCTGGGACGCCAATTCGGTGGCCCGCTGGCGCCGTTATCTGTCGGAGACCTTCACGCCCGACGAGCGATCCGCGATGGGTGCGGCCGACCTGAGCCGCGTCGAGCCGCCGTCGGCCGCCGCGCCGCCGCTTCTGCAAAACGCCTGGAAGGAATTCTCCTGCGCCTCGATGGCCGAATCGTATTACACCATGACCCGCTACGCCCGCTCGTTGCGGCCCGATATTCTCATGGAGGTCAACCCGGGCGGGGTGAACCCGCAACTGGTGCTGCCGGTCGACCATGGCCGGTTGCTGCAAGGGGGCGAGGCCTTTTGGGACGAAGGGCGCCCGTCGGGCTACGCCAAGGGGAAGCTCCAGACGCGGATCCGCACCTACAAGGTCGCGCGGCGGATGGAGAACGCGGCTTTCACTTACGTGACGACGCCCTTGGAAATGGCCGAGTCGATGGCCTTCAATTTGGACTGCCTGGGGGCGCTTTGTTGGTTCGAATACGGCCATCTCGTGAACCGGCCCGGCTCCAAGGAGCCGGTGGCCTCGGATACCGAGCCGTTCGTGCGCTTCTACCACCAACGGCACGACTTGTTGCGCGCGGCGGGCGTGGTGGCCGACGTGGCCGTGCTGCGGAGTTTCCCGGCGATGGCCTTCGGCAACCGCAAGGACGCGGCCATCGTCTCTCAGGTGGAAGAGATGCTGATCGAGAGCCGCCGCCCGTTTCAGATCATCTACGATCACCAACTCGGCGAACTGGGGCGGTATCGGGTGTTGGTGCTGGCCAACTGCGCGGCCCTTTCCGATCCGCAAGTCCAGCAGATTCGCCGCTACGTGCAGGGCGGTGGGCGGCTGTGCGTGATCGGGCCGCTGGCCACGCAGGACCAATGGACCCGGCCGCGTTCGCAGCCGGCCCTGGATGATCTGCCTGCCGAGCAAGTGTTTCGCGTGGACCGCGGCGGCGATTGGCCGGCCGCGGTCGCCCGGGCCTGCGATGGGAAAGCGTCGCTGTCGGTCGAAGCCGTTGCGGGGCTCTGTACGGAACTGACGGACCAACCGCTGCGGCGGCTGGTGCACCTGGTGAACTATCGCCCCGAGCAGCCGGCCACCGCGGTGGCGATCGGCCTGGAAGTTCCGGCGGGCCGCCGGGTGGCGTCCGTGGCGTTGGCCAGTCCCGAGCACGCGGAAGATCGGCCCCTGGCCTTCCAACAGCAGGCGGACCATGTTGCATTTACGGTTCCGCAAGTGCGGGTGTACGAAATCGCGGTGGTCACCTATCAGCCCGCGGCCGCCGAGAAGGAGTTGCCCGCCCGCGGGCCACAGCGGATCATCTTTTCCAGCAACCGCTCCGGGGCGTGGCGGATTTGGAGCATCAGCCCGGACGGCTCGGCGATGCGGCAGCTCACCCAGGCCGGGGCCGATGAGCAAGACGTCGACCCGGTCTTCCGCCACGATGGCCAGTCGATCCTTTTCAGCTCGACCCGCGGCGGCAAGACCGGGATTTGGCGAATGGGAGCCGATGGCACGAAGGCCGAGCGGATTTGCGACGGCGACCAGGCGGAATGGTCGCCGCAGGGCCGCGAGATCGTCTTTCGCCGCGGTGGGCAGATTTTCGTCCGCACGCTCGAAAGCGGCCACGAGCGATCGATCACGCCCGCGCAAGGCTGGCCGCACTGTTCCGGTCCGGCCTGGAGTCCGGACGGCCGGTCGATTGCGTTGGCCTGCCGCTGGGACGCCGGGAACGCCTTGTTTCTGGTTTCCGCGGCCGGCGCCGAGCCGAGCCGGGTGTACGACCGGCAAGGGGCCTGCGAGCCGCACTGGTCGCCCGACGGCCGGCGACTGGTGTACGAAACCGAAACGCACATTTGCACGATCAACCCGGACGGCAAGAAGAACCGCATCATCACCTATTTCGGCGGCGTGCAGCGGTATGCACGGTTCAGTCCCGACGGGCAATCGATCGTCTTCTGTCAGGGAGAATCGGAGCGAGGGCCGTGGGAACTGTATATAATCGCCTCGCAAGGGGGTACGCCGCGGAAGCTGACCGACGGCGGCTCGGACATGAATCCCGATTGGAAGTGAGCGATGAGGCCAACGAACAGAATGGTTCGTCTAGGGATTGAAGCCCAGGGGTTGCAACCCCTGGGCTTGATCCGTCGTGCATTGCGTGCCACCGGTGGTTCGTTGGTTTTCACCATCTGCTGGCTGCTGGCCGCGGCGGCGGTGGCCGCCGATTCCGAGCCGGGCTCGCCGGCAACACGGTTGTACGACGTGCCACGCGGGGAATATGGAACAACCTCCTTGGAGCGTAAGGAGGGCTGGAAACTCGTTCCGCAGGAGAGGCTGACGCACAAATTCGCCGGGGCCCCGCTGGTTGCCAACGATAAGCTCGTTGCATTCGTTTCGGGCACGATGGACTTTTGTTTCTATGCAGCGAGCGGGCCGATCCCGCGGTACCCTATATCGATCAGGGCCGCAAGCCGTGAACCGAAAGGGACTCCCGAGATCCGTATCGTCGAAAACGGTGACGCGGCGGTAACATTGGAGATGCGTTGGAAAAATCGAGACGGCTCTGCCGCCGGATCAATCACCTTTCGGTTAACGGCAGGCCAGCCGATCATTGAAATTCGGCCCGGAAATGACGTGCGTGCCGTGGCGATCACGCAGGCGTGGATGCAGTACGGCATCGTTCCCGATTTCTTCGGCGACGACATGGTTTTCCACCCTTCGTCTCGGGACAGGAAGGATCTCGACCCGTTGCTATCCGCGGGACGGGCACCATGCGGCTTGCCCACGGAGAACTTCTTCCTGTGCCTTTCTCGCGACGAGGTATTGATGTGCGTTTGGTCGTCGTGCCGCCAGGGTGTTGGTGTTACCGGCGCCAACCCTCAATCCCACTTTTACGCCTCGTACGAGGTTCAGTGCGTCGCAGGGAAACCGATCTGGCTGGGGCTGCTCAGCGGGGCCGGCATCTGGCACGTTCAGGGCGGGCCAGGAAGAGGCGCAGACGATTGGAAGCCGCCCTTCCCAGCCAAATGGCGAGCGGACCTCGTCGGCGAGGGATTCCCGCCGCGATCGTGGTTTTTCGACGGCAAGCTCCCCTCACCCCCGGCCCCTCTCGCGCAAGCGGGAGAGGGGAGAGGCATGCCCTCACCCCCGGCCCGTTCGCAAACGGGAGAAGGGAGAGGCGTGCCCTCACCCATGGCCTGCCCGCAAACGGAGAGTCGAGTGGTTGTCTACCCCATCGACCGCGACCGGCAGACGCCGCTCGACGTGTTCACCCCGATGGACGTGCTCCGCAACACGTTGGGCGTCGGCCCCTGCCAGTACATCCTTCAGACCGAGGGGCTGGGCTCGGAGAACAACCCCACGCCGGATAACGTGATGACCTGGGTGGAGAAACAGTTCGCCCGCAAAAAACAGAAGAAGTCGGCCGATGAGATTCGTGAAATGCTCGGGCAGATGGGCGCTCAAGTGGCGGCCACGCAAGCCCGCATCGAGCGCTACGCGGCCTTTGCGAGGGAGCTGCACAAGTTGGTTGGCGGGAAGGAGCTAATGCCCGCTGGGGCGACCGGGATGATGTCGCTGCAACAAACCCTGGTCTATCTGGATCGATCGTTGGCTGACGATGCGTCGGCAAAGGTGGCAGAGCGAACGCAACAGTTGACGAAGGAAGTGGCCGCGCTGATGGAAAGGGCCGACGCGGCCGACGAATGCCGTAAATTGGGCGCCGAGGCGCGGCAAATCGGTCTGACGCAGGAGCGGACATTGGCTCGATGCCGGATGGCGGTCCGCTGGGTCCATGCGCAGGCGAAGATGGCGGCTGCCGAAACGGCGGCCGACGTTAAGACGTTGGAATTGGCCAAAACGGTTCAAGCCCGGACAGAGGAGATTCTGTATGCGAAGTAGAATCCGTTGCGCGATTGTAGGGAATTCGGCCGGAAAACGGTGGGGCTCGCTTCGCTCGACCCACCCTACACGTCCGCGATCGGCCCTGGTAATGATTGCCCTGGCGGCCCTTTCCGCATTCGTTGCGGCGGCGCCGGCTGCCGGGGTGAAGTCGCCGGAGAACATGTTCGCCAATCCGAGCTTTGAACTGGGACGGGAATCCTGGCACCTCGATCGAGACGTCCGCACCGAGGCCCATTTCACCGTCGATCACGCGGACGCGGCCGCCGGACAGTACAGCGCGCTGGTGACGGTGGACGATGCGCACGGCTGGGGCGTCCAGTTCGGCCAGAACATGGACGCCGGCAAGCCGGGAAAAACCTACACCTTCGCCGTGTTGGCCAAGAGCGTCAAGGAACCTGTTACGGTTCAGCTCCAGATCGAGCGGGCCGGCAAGCCCTACGACCGAGTGGTGGCCAGCGAAGAGTTGACGATTACCCCCGCGGCGTGGAAGGAGTTGCACGTCACGTTCACCCTTGAGAAGCCTTTCCCGGAGGGCTGGTTCGCCTACGTGAGTTGCACCCGGTCGCAGGCCCGGTTCCGGCTGGACATGTTCCGCCTGGTGGAAGGCGCGTATGTGCCCTATGCGAAGATCGCCCAAGACGAGGCCACGGCCGCGGCGGTGAAACTGTTCGACACCGGCAAATCGTCGCCCGCGGCGTTGTCGGCCGGCGCGCTGGAGAAGCCGGTCGGTTGGACGCAGTTGCCGGAGGATCAGACCGATCATCGCTTCGCCGGCGACGCGGTGCTCATCAACGATCGCCTGGCACTGGTCCTGCGGCGGGGACAAGCCGAGGCGGAGCTTTATGCCTATGGCGATCAGGGCTTCGTGCCGCGGGCCGCGTTGGCGCCGCTGCCCTACGCGGCGGACAATCGGCTGGAATCGATCGCCATCGTCGAGAACTCGCCGAGCGAAGTGAGCGTCGACGCGTTGTTCAAATCGCCGCAGGGCAAGTCGCTTGCGTTGCGCTGCGAGCTGACGATGGGGCAGATGTTCGTCAAGACCGAGGCTCGGCCGGGCACGACGGGGCTGGCGGTCCGCGCGCGGTGCCGTTTCGCGGTGCTGCCGGACTTCTTTGCCGACGACATTGTGGTTGACGCGACGTGCCTTCCCGCGGCCACGGCCGAGTTGCCCAGCGAGAATTTCCTGCTCCACATGTTGCCCGGCGGCGAGGCGATGGTGTTGAGCGTGGCCGGCAGCCGCGAAGGGGACGCGCGGATTTCGCTCTGCGGCCACGGCCAACAGCGGCTCATCGACCGCAGCGAGATGGATTACGGGAAGAGCGGGAAGATCTGGGTGGCGGTCATCGCCGGGCACGACGTGTGGCACCAGCACACGGTGGCCAAGGGCGATTCGGGCCGGGTGATTCCGTTGGCCTGGCGGATGCCCTTTCCGGCCCAGTGGCGCGTCGACTGGCAACTCGCCGGCGGCCTGGCCAGCAGTTGGGAAATGGTCAGCCAAAAGCGCGACGGCCGCTACGAGAAGCATGCCTTGTTCGGCGATCCCGATTCGATCCCGCCCGACCGCAACCGCTGGAACACGGTGCTGGGCCGGTTTTCCTATCCTTGCTGGATCGACCGGCAGGGGAGCGGATACCTTCAGCCCTTGAAGCGGGTGTTGAAGTTCGACGGGCCGGCGCTGGTCTATCCGCTGCAGCGCGTCAAGGCCACGCCGCTGGCCCAGTTCACCGTGGTCGACGTGGTCCGCGCGACCCTGGGGGTCGGCCCTTGCGAGTACATCCTCGACGTGGAAGGGCAGGGGGCCACGATGAAGGGCCGCGCCACTTGCAGCACCCGCGATACGCTGGGGGCCATCTATGCCAAGCACCAGCAGCGCGAGAAACAGGCCGAGATCGAGACCATTCTCCAGGACGTGGTGATTTTCGTTACCCACATCCGCAGCCGGATCGAAGAGTACGCCCGTTTCGGCCGCGAGCTGCTGGTGTACCTGGAAGAACAGCGGCAGACGCATCCCGAGGCGGCCGCGTTCATCGCCGAGATGGAAACGCTGACCCGCGTGATCGACGCCAATTACCAGCGGCACAAGCAATACATCATGACCCCGCAATTCGTCGTCGACCTGACCAACAAATTCCGCGCCGAAGTGATGCACGACGACGGGTCGGACGCCCTGAAGAAATGCGCCCAGATCACCAACGCTATCGTGATCGTGGGCGGCAATCAGGACGAACTGGTCGGCGAATCCCGCCTGGCGGTGAAGAACCTTCGCCAGCGGGCCGGGCTGGCCCTGGCCAGCAATCCCCAGGCGGCCGAAATCGCCCGGGAAATCCGCGACCGCGCGCAAAAGGTGCTGCGGAACGCGTCCTCTTACGAGGCGCCGAGACACTGAGCGATGTGGGGTGTGGAGTGTGGGGGGCGGAGTGTGGGGTGTGAAATGCAGAACGCGGATTTCAAATTGCAAATTTCAAATTGCAAAAGGCAAATTGAGCGTTGGTTGCGGGTCGCGGAGCGATCGGCCCACACCTCGCACCTCACGCTCCCCACGTATGCAATCGCCGCACTACTATGCGGGGCGACCATCGGCTGTGGCCGTGGTGGGCCCGAGCGACCGCCCGCCGGGCCGGGGCCGGGTGTGCCGGTGACGGGCTCCGCAACCATCGTTACCGCCAGCGGCATTGCGATGGTGCTCATTGCCGGCGGTGAGTTCAGCATGGGCGACGATCAGGGAGAAGAAGACGAGAAGCCGGCCCATCGCGTCCGGCTCAGCCCGTTCCGGATCGACGAGAGCGAGGTTTCGCAGGCGGTCTTTCAGAAGATCATGGGGCGGAACCCGTCGAAGTGGGTCGCCGCCGACAAGCCGGTGGAGCGGATCACTTGGCTCACCGCGATCCAATTCTGCAACATGCGTTCGCTCAAAGAGGGACTGCACCCCTGCTACGATCTGAAGACCGCGCAGTGCGATTTCGCGGCCGACGGCTACCGGCTGCCCACCGAAGCGGAATGGGAATACGCTTGCCGGGCCGGCGCCGTCACGCGCTGGTCGTTCGGCGACGCCGCCGCGGGGCTGCCCAACTACGGCTGGTTCAAGACCAACGCCGCGAAGGCCACGCATCCCACGCGGCGGAAACGGCCCAATGCATGGGGCCTCTACGACATGCACGGGAACGTGGCCGAGTGGTGCAACGACTTCTATCAAGAGAACTGTTATCGCGCGCGTGCCACTGGCAAAGCCAGTGCCACCCCGCTGCAGGATCCGCGCGGGCCGGCCGCCGGCGAGGAACGCGTGCTCCGTGGCGGCAGCTTCAACTCCAATGACGAGAATTGCCGCTCTGCCGCCCGCGGCAGCGCGCCGCCGGGACTGGCCGACGTGTGTTTTGGCTACGAGGCCTATGGATTCCGTTGCGTGCGGCGGGCAGACGCGGAAAAGAAATGAGGAACCACAAAGAACACGAAGGACACAAAGGATACGAACAATTCGAGTGATAGAGAATGAGAGGAACAATTTGTAGGCTTCATGTGCTTTGTGCACTTTGTGTCCTTGGTGGTTATTTTCGTGAATTGCTGAATCGTCGTTTCCTTACTCCGGCAACCGGGAGGATCACTTCATGAGGTCGAAAACCATCGATCGCCTGCTATCGACCGCCCTCGGGCTCGTCGCGGTCTTGCTCTGGGCGGCCTTCGGCTGCGGCTCGCTTGCGCGGGGAGCCGATTTCGCCGCGGAGCTGAAGCAGGTGCCCTACAAAATCCTCTATGAAACGTTCCAGGACAACAACTGGGACCTGTTCGTGGCCAATGCGGACGGTTCCCACGCGGTCAACCTCACGCACACGCCCGACGTCGACGAACTCTACCCCCACGCCAACAACGACGGCACGAAGATCTGCTTCCTGGCCGACGAAGGCCGTGGCCGCGACAAGGTCCGCAACCTGTACGTCATGAATATCGACGGGAGCGGCCGCAGGCTGTTGGCCAAGAATGCCCGGGATCCCTGCTGGAACGCCGATGGGACGGCAATCGCCTATCTCAAGGGGGAGTTCGAGGAGTTCACCTTGTGCGACTACGCCTCGAAGGGGCTCTTCATCTACGACCTGAAGACTGGCAAACATCGGCAGCATCCCAATAAGTCCCTCGAGCATCTGTATAACCTTTGCTGGACGCCCGACGGCAAGTGGTTCGTGGCGACGATCCACGGCGCGATGGGTTTCGGGCATGCGATCCTGGCCATCGAAGCCCGCGGCATGAAGGTGGTCGACCTGAAGATCCCCGGCTGCCGCCCCGATCTGAGCGGCGATGGCCGCCGCATCGCCTGGGGTTGCAGCGACTGGGCCCTGCGGGTGGCCGACTTCAATACCAGCGGGCCGGAGCCGAAGGTGCTCAATGAGCGAACCGTCGTGGAAAGCGCCCAACCGATGGAGGTTTATCACATCGACTGGTCGCCGGACGGGAAGTACGTGGCTTTCAGCCGCGGTCCGTCGTCCAAGCGGCTGGGCTTTTCCTGCCCGATGATCGGGGTCCGGGCCGACGGCTGGAACATCTGCGTGGCCGACGCCGCGGCGACCAATCGCTATGTCGCCATTACCCACGATGGCAAATCGCACAAGGAGCCCGACTGGGTGCCGGTGAGGAAGCACGTGCCATGATCGCAGCCGCGTACGAGGCCGAAGGGGACGCGTGTTCTGTTATTCGGTTCCCGCGCCGCCTGCCCCCCTCCCGCGCGCGGGAGAGGGGAGTCGTTTTTGGACGACTGCTCAGCGCCGCACTGATATTAGCGGCCGGCTGTGGGCGGCCGGAGACGTCTGTGCCACGGGCTGAGCCCGTGCCACAGAGGGTCACCGCTCTACCACCGATCATCACGACGGCCGCGGGGGTCGAGATGGTGCGGATCCCGGCCGGCCGCTTTCGCATGGGCAGCGGCAGCGGCGAAGGCGATGAAGCGCCGCCGCACGAGGTCTCGATCGACTCGCTCTTGATGGATCGCTTTGAGGTGACCCAGGAGCAATATGGTAAACTCGTCCGCGGCAACCCATCCCATTTCAAGGGTCCGCGGCGTCCGATAGAGCAAATCAGTTGGGCCGACGCCGCGCTGTACTGCAACCTCCGCTCCAGGGCCGAGGGGCTCCAACCCTGCTATAACGAGGAAAACGCGCAATGCGATTTTCGCGGCAACGGCTACCGGCTCCCCACCGAAGCGGAGTGGGAATACGCCTGCCGGGCCGGCAGCGACAACGCGGATTACCCGTTCGGCGCCGATCCGCAACAACTCCGGCAGTGCGCCTGGTACAACGAAAACGCGGGCAAGACCACCCATCCCGTCGGCCAGAAGCAGCCGAATGCCTGGGGCCTTTACGACATGCTCGGCAACGTGGCCGAGTGGTGCAACGACGTCTACCAAGAGGACTATTACCGCGTGTGTGCCACTGGCACGGCCGGCGCCACGCTGCGGAACCCGCGCGGGCCGGCCGAGGGCGATAAGTACGTGCTCCGCGGCGGCGCCTGGAACTGCGGCGCCAAGGCCTGCCGATCGGCGCATCGGGTCGGGGAGAACCCCGGCTTTCAAGACACTTGCTTTGCCCGCGACGCGATCGGATTTCGCTGCGTAAGAAAGGCGCCGTAGAGCCGCGATCATGCTCTTTCACAGTTGGCCATTCCTGATTTTCGCACTGGTGGTGTTGCCGCTATTCTTCGCGCTGCGCAAAACCCGGCTGTGGATCCCCTGGCTGCTGGCGGCCTCCTACTTCTTCTACGGCTGGTGGAACCCGTACTATCTGCTGCTGGTCGTCTATTCCAGCACGCTGGATTACCTGCTGGTGACGCTGATGGATCATTGCCCGCAGGAAAAGGGGACAGGCACCTTTTGTGCGAAGCACCCGACGGGCCGTTCCGGCAAAAGATGCCTGTCCCCTATTCCGCTTTGCGCCGACCCCGTCCTGCGCGGCACGTTCTGCGGGTCCACCGCGTTGGCGTTGGGGCTGATCGGCGCGGCGTGGGCCGGTCCGGCGACCCTTCGGCCCACCCTCCTGGCGCTGGCGGTGTTGGTGCTGCTGATGGCCGTCGGCGCCTGGTTTGCCAGCCGCCGCATCTGGCTGGTGATCAGCCTGGTCAACAACCTGGCGCTATTGTTGTTCTTCAAGTACGCCCGCTTCGTGGTGGAGAACCTCAACCAGGTCCTGAGCCTTTGCGGCGGTTCGCTGCGATTGGCCGATCCTGCGGCATTGATGCCGTACGGCTTCGCCTACGTGCTGCCGGTCGGCATTTCGTTCTTCACGTTCCAGTCGATGAGCTACACCATCGACTTCTACCTGGGCAAGGTGGCGCGGGAGCGGAACTTCCTGCGATTTGCCACGTTCGTGTGCTTTTTTCCGCAGCTCATGGCCGGGCCGATTGAGCGGGCCAAGCATCTGCTGCCGCAATTCCAGCAGGCCCCGCCGCTGCGGCTGGCGCATCTGACCGACGGCTTGTCGCTGTTCCTGGTGGGCCTGTTCAAGAAGTTGGCCCTGGCCGACTACCTGGCCATCTACGTCGATCGCGTGTACGGCAATCCCGGCTCCGCCAGCGCGGCGGAGCTGGTCCTGGCCACCTTCGCCTTCGCCTGGCAGATCTACTTCGACTTCAGCGGCTACACCGACATGGCCCGGGGGCTGGCCCGCATGATGGGATTCAACCTGATCCTGAATTTCAACAACCCCTATCTGGCGACCGGGCTGGGCGAATTCTGGTCGCGCTGGCACATCAGCCTTTCCACCTGGTTCCGCGATTACGTCTACATCCCGCTGGGAGGCAACCGCCATGGCACGCTGGCCACCTACCGAAACCTGTTCATTACGTTTCTGGTTTCGGGCATCTGGCACGGCGCCAATTGGACCTTCGCCGTCTGGGGCATCCTCCACGCGTTGGGCGTCATGGTGACGCGGGAGCTGGAGCGGTCGGCCGTGTACCGCGATCGCGTCCCCACGCTGGTGAAACAGGCGGGCGTGTTCGCCTACGTCACGTTTGCCTGGATCTTCTTCCGCGCCGCTTCGCTCTCCGACGCGCTGCTGGTGGTCGGGCGGATCTGCCGCGGGGCGTGGAGCGAGCCGGGAATTCCGGCCCTGATGTTGTCGCTTGTGGGAGTGGTTTGGCTCTACCAATTCATGGCGGAATCGCGGTTCCGGCCGGTGCTCAGCGCTGGCCCGGTGCGGGTGACGCTGGCCGTGGGCATGGTGCTGTATCTGTGTCTCTGCTCCTCCAGCGGCGGGGCATTCATTTACTTTCAGTTCTGACGCACAAATTGATGAATAATTGGTCGTTCGGAGTAGGGTGGGTCGAGTGCAACGAGCCCCACCAATTGAATTATCGAGAGATGTGGTGGGGCTCGCGGAGCTCGACCCACCCTACAACTGACATAACAATCGATGGATAATTGGTCGTTCGGAGCGAGCGAAATGCGGCTCACCGCCCGGCAATGGCTGGCCGCCGCGGCGATCATTTTGGGCTGCGCCTGGGGGCTGCCGTGGACCTGGACGCGGATCGAGCACGTCGACATGTCGGCCGACTACCGCATGCCTTACACGCTCAGCAAGGACTACTGGTTCTACCAACGACGGCTGGAGCGGATTGCAGGCGCGGCCGCGGTGCCGGTGCTGGGCGATTCGGTGGTCTGGGGCGAGTACGTCCGCCCGTCCGGCACGCTCACCCATTTCCTGAACCTTCCGGATGCCGATGTGGCCGGCGGTCGTCGTTTCGTCAACTGCGGCCTCAACGGCCTGTTCCCGTTGGCGATGGAAGGGCTCATCGAGTATTACGGCCAGACACTCTGCAAAGGGAAGCTTATCGTACACTGCAATGTGCTGTGGATGAGTAGTCCCAAGGCCGACCTGAGCGCGGCAAAGAAGCAGGACTTCAACCATAGCCGGCTGGTGCCGCAGTTTGCCCCCTGGACTCCTCCCTGCTACCAGGCCGACGCCGGCGAACGGCTAGGCGCGGTGGCCCAGCGCAACGTGAGCCTTTTCGCCTGGGTGAACCACATGGAAATCGCCTATTTTGGGCAGCAAAGCATCCCCCGTTGGACACTCGAAGAAGACGGCGGCGATCCGCCGCGGTATGCCAACGCGTGGCGCGACCCGTTGGCGCAGATTTCGCTGGCCGTGCCCGGCGATCCGCCGCTCGACCCGCAGCGCGGCCCGGAGAGCCCGCGGCACAAGCCGTGGAACGCCGGGGGCGCCAAGCCGGTGCGTTTCGAATGGGTCGGGCTGGACCATTCGCTGCAATGGAAGGCCTTCCAGCGTTTGCTTGGCCGGCTCCGCGAGCGGGGCAATGACGTACTGGTGATCGTCGGCCCATTCAACGAGCACATGGTGGCCGAAGAGCAGCGGGGGGTGTTCCGCAAGCTCCGCGACGGCATTGCGGAGTGGCTGAGTGCGAATCGAATTGCGCACGTCGTGCCGGAGACCCTGCCGAGCCGGCTCTACGCCGATGGCAGCCACCCGCTGACGGACGGTTATGCCCTCTTGGCCCGGCGAATCGGCCGGGACAGGGCGTTCCAGGAGTGGCTGGGGGATAGGCGGAGGGCGGCAGGGGGAAGGATGGAGGCAAGGGAATAGCGATTGGGGATTTGGAGACAGGAGCGCGGAATTACTCCGCTTACGCGTCGTTCCTTCTTTCGCCTTCCGCCTTGGCCCTTTCTTTTTCCATGCCGAAGTCCTCGGCAAACAGCTTGCTCAGGGAATCGAGAACCTCTTTCGAGTCCAGCCCTTCCGCCAACAAGGTGAGTTCCGCCCCGGTGGGCACCCCCAACGCCAAGATCGCCATGATGTCGTTGGCGTCCGCCTCGCGATCGCCGTAACGGATTGCCACTTTGGAGTCGAACTGCCGCACGCTCTTGACGATGGCGGTGCTCGGCCGCACGTGGATCCCTTTCGGGTACGTTACGATCACCTGGCGGGTGGCGGGGCGTCTGAACATTGGCATTGGTTCCATGATCTCAACTCACGACTACCACCATTCTACGTCATGCTGAGGAAACGAGCTACGTGATGAGAGCCGGGAACTGCTGGCAATCGCGGCCGATTTGTGCTAGATTTGCAACGCGCGGTAGCTTTTGTTTTCTGTTACCGCAAGAAAAATGGTGCGGTTCGCTTCGCTCGACCCACCCGACACACTCGAAACTCGGAGGCATACCCATGGAACTGATCGGATCGCAAACCGAACGCAACCTGCTGCTGGCATTTGCCGGCGAGTCGCAGGCCCGCAACCGCTATACCTATTTCTCCAGCCAGGCCCGCAACGACGGCTACATCCAGGTGGCCCAGATTTTTGAGGAAACGGCCAATCAGGAAAAGGAGCACGCCAAGCGGTTTTTCAAGTTCCTCCAAGGGGGCGAGGTCCGCATTGAGTGTGCCTTCCCGGCGGGGATCGTCGCGGCCACGGCGGAAAACCTCCGCGCGGCCGCCGACGGCGAGCACGAGGAGTGGACGGCGATGTATCCGGGCTTTGCCGCCGTCGCCCGGGAAGAAGGCTTCAAGGCCGTCGGCACGATCTTCGAGATGATTTCCGTGGCCGAGCGGCAGCACGAGCGGCGTTATCGCGGCCTGCTGGAGAATCTCCAGAGCGGCCGGGTGTTCCAGCGCAACGAGCCGGTGAAATGGCGGTGCCTGAACTGCGGCTTCGTCCACGAAGGTCCGCAGGCCCCGGCCGCCTGCCCGGCATGCGCCCATCCGCAGGCTTACTTCGAGCTGCTCGGGGAGAATTGGTGAAGGTGACCGAGAAGATCTATAACGTCGGCCTGCTCGGCTTCGGCTTCATCGGCAAGGTGCACGCTTACGGCTACGTGAACCTGCCGCTGTTCTACGATCCGGTGCCGCTACGGGCGCGGATCACGCACGTCGTCACCAGCCGTGCGGAGACGGCCGAGAAGGCCCGCGCGGCCATCGGCGCCGACGTGGCGGCCACCGACTACCGCGCGGTGACCGCGAATCCGCAGATCGACATCGTGCATATCTGCACGCCCAACCACCTGCACAAGGAAGCCCTGCTCTCGGCGCTGCGGCACCAGAAGCACGTCTATTGCGATAAGCCGTTGGTGGCCGGCGTGGCGGAGGCCGAGGAAATCGAAGCCGCTTTGGCCGGCTACCGGGGCGTCGCGCAGATGACGTTCCAAAACCGCTTTTTCCCGGCCACGATGCGGGCCAAGCAACTCATCGAGGCGGGGGCGCTGGGGCAGATTCTCGGATTCCGCGTCTGCTACCTGCACGGCGGCAGCGCCAACGCGGCCGCGCCGCTGAAGTGGAAGTTGACGGCCGGCGCGGGAGGCGGCGTGATCGCCGACCTGGGCTCGCACTTGCTGGACCTGGTGGACTGGCTCGTTGGCCCGTTCGCCTCGGTCATGGCTGCCACCCAAATCGCCTACCCGCAGCGGCCGTCGCCGGGCGGTGCGGGCGAAAAGCTCGCGGTGGACGCCGAGGACTGCGTGATGTTCCTGGCGCGGATGCAGTCGGACGCCTTGGGAACCGTCGAAGCCACCAAGATCGCCACGGGGACGGAAGACGAGATCCGCCTGGAAATCCACGGTTCCCGCGGGGCCCTGCGCTATAACGGCATGGACCCGCACTATCTGGAGTTTCACGACGCCGCGGCAGCGGAAGAGCCGCTGGGTGGGCTGCGGGGATGGAACCGCATCCAGTGCGGGCAGCGCTACCCGGCGCCGGCCGCAAGTTTCCCTAGTCCCAAGGCCGCGATGGGCTGGATCCGCAGCCACGTGGCGTGCCTGGAGAATTTTCTGGAAGCCGTTGCCCAGGGGCGCCCGGCCGAGCCCGGATTGCAGCAAGGCATTCGCGTGGAGCGGATGATGGATTGCCTGCGGCGATCGGCCGCGGCGAAGCGGTGGGTGGACGTGTGAGGGAGTCGCCGGGGGGAAGACGTCGGGCGGCACGCCGGGCGAGCGGAGCGGCGGTCAGTCTTCCTGTTCCAGGATCAGCCGCGCCTCGAGCAGATCGCGCTTGCGCTGTTCGCTCACGGTGGGGTAACTCAATCGCAGATCCTTCAAGGTCTGGACGATGATCCTGCACACCGCCAATCGCGTAAACCACTTATGGTCGGCGGGAATCACGTGCCAAGGCGCCCAGCGGGTGCTGGTATGGTTGAAGGCGTCCTCGTAGGCGCGCTGGTAAGCGTCCCAGCAGGCGCGCTCTTTCACGTCGCTGGCCGAGAACTTCCAGTTTTTCTCGGCTTGATCGATCCGCTCCAGAAAACGGCGCTTCTGTTCCGCTTTCGAGACGTGCAAAAAGAACTTGAGAATCACGATCCCGCTGTTCGACAGGTACTTCTCGAAGTTGTTGATGTCGGCGAAACGCCGCTTCCAGACGTCCTTGCCCCGGGCTTCCGGCGGCAATCGCTGGGCATCGAGGATCTCGGGATGAACGCGGGCAACCAGCACTTCCTCATAGTAGGAGCGGTTGAAGATCCCGATCCGCCCCCGCTCCGGCAGCCGCTTGCCGCAGCGCCACAGGTAATCGTGGTTGAGCTCTTCGACCGAAGGGGCTTTGAAACTGCAAACGTCGCACCCCTGCGGGTTCACGCCGGACATCACGTGTTTGATGGTGCCATCTTTGCCCGCCGCGTCCATCGCCTGAAAGACGAGCAGCAAGGCGTAGCTGTCCTGGGCATAGAGCTGGTCCTGGTATTGGGCCAGTTGCTCGATTCCCTCTTGCAGCTTCGCGGCGGCCCGCTTCTTGTCGGGATAATCGCCCTTGTAGCCGGGGTCGTAGTCTTTCTTCAGCGAAATCCGGGCGCCGGGGGGGACCAAGAACGGGCTGGAATTCTTTTTCGCGGACATGGCAACAACTCTCCACACTTTGCGCGGTTTGAAATGCGGCGAACCGTCACAATACGGAAAAGCGGGCGTCGTTATGGACCGCACGCACTATATCTTCCGGGCGGGAATCGCATCGAAGCGCTTCACGAGCGTCACTTCGTTCCCCTGGGAATTGTAGCTCACGCGATCCATGAAGGTTCGGATGAGGAGCACGCCACGGCCGCTGATTCTTTCCAGATTGGCCGGATCGGTGGGGTCGGGCAGCGCGTCCGGGTCGAAGCCCGGCCCCTCGTCGCGGATCGCGAACACCGCCTCGCCGCGGGCGAGTTTCACGCTCACGAAGATGTGCCGGTCGCAATAGGGCGATTGCTGTAACCGCTGCTCGACCAGCGCGTCGTAGGCCGCATCGTCCGCATCGTGGAGCGCGGAACTCACTTCCAGATTGCCGTGGTAGAGGGCGTTGGCCAGGGCTTCCGCCACGGCCATGCCCACCCGGGTCCGTTCGGTGGCGTTGTCCATCCCCACGTGGGCAAGGCTTTCCTGCAAATAGACCACCAGCGGCCAAAACAACGTGGAATCGTTGTTGAGCACGAAGGCGTATTCGCTGCGGGCGAGACAGCCCAGCAGGTGGGCGAAAGCGCGTTGCGGCACCGAGGCCTCGATCACCTTTTGCACCGTTTGCAAAAGCTGGGCGGGCAATCTCCGTTTGGGGATGTAGCTGGCCGCGCCCGCTTGCAGCGCTTCGACGGCGATCTCTTCGCTTCCCCTGGACGTCATGATGATGACCGGGACCAAGGGAAACTTGATCCGCGCCGCGCGTACCAGCCCCAGACCGTCCAGTTCCGGCATCACCAGATCGCTGACCACGATGTCCGGCTCGATGCTTTCGATGGCCGCCAGTCCTTCCCGGCCGTTGGCGGCGAAGAACTGCCGAATGGCGAGATTCTTTTCCAACAGCCCGCCCACCAACGTGCGGTCCACGTCCGAGTCGTCGATCACCAGGACCTTGATGGGCGGTGCGGGAGTTGGCATAGGGGAATCATACCCCACCCGATGCTGCCTCGCAACGGAAAAATCCCGTTGCGAAGCGGTCCGCAACGGGCGGTGGGCCGCGCAATTTGGCGGCATGCGCAATGTTTTTTCCGCCTGTAACAGTTATAAAAGCAGGCCTCTCCGCAATCCTCTTGGCGCCCGTCGCCGGGCCGTGGAGAATCCTGGCAAGCACCTTCCCGAGCTTCAAAACACCTTGCCCGGGATCATCCACTTCATCCGCGACTGATCTCGCGAGATTCACGGCGATCCGTCGGGAATCAGTCGGTGGAGGGCATGTCTTCGATATCGCACTTCGGCTCCGGCTGCGGGGTTCGCACTTCCAGGCCGTGAAGGCAAAACTGGCCTGTGCAGCGGCCTGGATCGAAGCGTAAACGCCCGGTCAGGTCCGGCACGTCGATGCTCAAATAGACCACGTTATGCCCGGCCGAGAGCGGGCTGCTGATGTAACGCGTGGGCGAGTAGTCCGCTTGCGACGCGCGGCAATAGTAAACCCGCAGCTCCGTTTCCTGGGGCGCCGTAATCTCGACCCGCAGCAGCAAGGGCCGGCCAGAGAGCAATCCAATCGGCGGCAGCAGGAGCTGCGGCATTTTGCTGCCGGAACGGATCGTCCAGCCGTCGTCCGACGCCAGGACGGTTGCCGGGGCGATGGCGTCCAAGCCCGGGCTGGTGTGATCCCCGCCCAGCCGCCAGGCGACGTTTTTGTAATGCGCGAAGACGCGGGCGAGATCCTTGGCGGGGGTATGGTAGAGCGTGATCAGGCTCTCGCTGTCCTGTTGGTTTGGCAACGTGGTTGCCGCGGTTATCGGCTGTATATCCTGCATGGATTGGCCTCCTTGCCTTCCGTAGTGAGTGTTCCGGATCCTCCGGCAGGGGGATCGGTCCGTGGGCGTCGTGTGATACTTGGGGCGGACCTTATCAAGGTTTGCCATGCTCGGCAAGGGACATTTTTGGCAAGGGTCGTCGGAATCCGTTCGCCCAGCGGTGGCCTTTCTGGAAATCCAATCCAGCTCAGATGTTGTCACATTGACATCCAATGCGCATCCGGTATATGATCCCCGCCGGTCATTTCGGTGGATAGTCCAGCCGGGGGGAAAACACCGATATTGGATGGAACCTTAAGGGATGGTCGGAAACGTGATTTCTGACCCGCTTTAGCTCCACTACTCGCTGCCGTGCGCAAACCGACTCCGGTCGTCGTGGGACCGGAAAACAGGGCAGGCAAGTTGGGGCAACTGCAATGGATTGCAGCATGATCGTCTCTTCTTTACTAACCACATTCTGTATCGCTTGTGCGGCCGCCTTGTTGTTGACACCCTTGGCGCGGGCGGCAGCGCGCCGGCTGGGGGCCATCGACTATCCAGACGGCAAGCGCAAGCTGCACAGTGCGCTCATTCCTCTCTGGGGAGGGGTGTCTGTATACCTCTCGTTGGTGATCGGCTTGCAGGCTGCCCGTCATGCCGCCTATGCCACGGGTCCGCTGCTGGATAGTTTGTCGACTCTGCTGGTGCTGGTGGCCGGATTTGTTTGCTTCTTTGGCGGTGTCGACGACTACCGGCACCTCAACCCGCGATTGAAGCTGTTGCTGCAGATTTGCGCCGTCGTGCCCATCGTGATTTGCGGTTGCTGCGTGGACCGCATCGTGGTATTCGGGTGTCCCATCGAGTTGGGCTGTTTCGGCGCGCCGTTGACCATCTTTTGGCTGGTCGGATGCATCAATGCGCTAAACCTCCTGGACGGCATGGACGGTCTGGCGTCGATGGTGGGGGTGTCGACCGCCGCCCTGATGGCCATCATCGCCGTCCATGAAGGTCACCCGCACGTGGCCGTGATTGCCGTGGTACTGGGCGGCGCCCTATCGGGCTTTCTGGTCTATAACCTGCCGCCGGCCACGATTTTCCTGGGCGACTCGGGGAGCATGGTGATCGGATTGGTGGTGGGCATCCTGGGCATCGAGGGGAGCCTGAAGACCTCGGCGACCCTCTCCATCACCGCGCCGGCCGTGATCATGGCGCTGCCGATGTTCGATACCGTACTGGCGGTGATCCGCCGCAAGTTGACCGGCCAGCGATTTGATGCGGCCGACCGGCTCCATATTCATCATCGTTTGTTGGACCGCGGGTTGAGTCCGTGGCAGGTGCTTTGCATCCTCGGCGCGCTGTGCCTGACGACGGGGGCCGCGGCCACATTTGCCTCGTTCCTCCGCAACGACGCGTTGGCCTGGTTCGCGGCGGTGAGCGTGCTGGTGCTGGTGATTCGCATGCGCTGGTTCGGTCACTACGAATTGTCGCTGATCAAGTGTGCCGTCGGCCGGTCGCTGACCGGCATGGCCTCAAGGTTGTTCGCGTTCCAGCCCCGTGGCCGCTCGCCGGCCGCCAAGCTCGCCGTACTGCCATGCGACCTGGTCTGGTCGATGCTGATCGGAAAGGTCCAGGCCTGGAACGTGTGCCGGATGGAACTGGTCCTGTGCGGGTCGCACGATGAGCGCCGCCGACGCTACTGGGCCGATCCGGTCCGGAAGATCGCGGCCGAAGCCTGCTGGTCCCTGGCGATTGCCTTCCGCAAGCGCGACGGAAGTTACTGCGAACTGCGGGCCGAGATCCTGGACATCAGCGTCCCGGAATCTCTCGATCTGACCAGGCTGACGCGCCTGCTGAAGGAATTCGGAACGCGTTTCGGGGAAGAACTCGATGCCCAGCCGCCGCTGCTCCGCAGCGACGGGGAAGAGACGGGCACTTCCTGGGACTATCGGATTCGCCGCCGGGCGGCCTGACTCCCAGGCGACAAGGGAAGTGCGAAAATGTTGTGTCCTTCTTAACCGTTGGCAATGTGCTGTGAGTGGACCATGGACTGTTCACTGGTTTTTCCCGGGACGGCAACGGCCGCAGCGGATCTCGACATCGGCGTAATCTATACCTACGAGCGGCAGTGGATGCCGCGGCTGCTGACCACGCTCCGCGACTCGGGCGACGGGCTGCGCACGCGGCTGATCCTCGTGGACAACCACTCCGAGGAAGGCGCCGACCGCTGGCGCGGCTACTTCCCCGAAACCGCGCTGCTCCACAATTTCCAGCGTCTTTCGTACGCCGCGAATCTCAATCGAATCCTCCAAGCTTCCCGGGCCCGCTACGTGTTGCTGGTCAATACCGACCTGTATTTCGACGGCAGCGAAAATTGCCTGACCAAGATGGTGGACTTCATGGATAGCCAGCCGCACTGCGGCATTGCCGGCTGCCGCGTGTACCATGAAGATGGTTCCTATGCCTATCCGGCGCGGCGATTCCAGACGGTCCCGGTGATCCTTTCGCGCCGCTTGGGGTTGAAGCGGTTCATGCCCGCCACGATCGACCACTATCTCTATCGAGAGCATCCGATCCAGGATTGCTGGGAGTGCGACTGGCTCTCGGGTTGTTTCATGATGGTCCGCCGCGAGGCGTTTGAGGAAGTGGGCTATTTTGACCCCCGCTTTGTCAAGTACTTCGAAGACGTGGACATCTGTTTGCGGATGTCGCGGGCGGGCTGGAGCGCGATGCACAACGGCCGGACCTATTGCTATCATCTGGAGCGGCGCGCCAGCAAGAATCTCTTTTCCAGCGACGCCTGGAAGCATGCCCGTTCGTATGTCCGCTGGCTGCGGAAGTGGGGCTTTTCGCCCCAGCGGGAGCCGATCGCGCCGTACCGCGAACCGGCCCGTCGTGCGGCGTAAGGCAGGTGCGGGGCGTGGAGTGGGGAGAGCGGGGTGAATAGGACTCCCCGCGCACCCCACGCACAACCGCCGTCAGATATCCATCTTGTCGCCGAAGTAGTATTGGCGGGCTTCGGGATTCCGCAAGATTTCTTCGGGGCGGCCGTGGCACAACACCCGGCCGTCGCGAATCACGTAGCTGCGGCTGGTGATTTGCAGTGTTTCCCGCACCTGGTGGTCCGTAATCAAGATCGAGATTCCCTCGCCCCGTAACTGGCAGATCACTTCCTGGATGCTGACGATCGTCACCGGATCGATCCCCGTGAAAGGCTCGTCGAGGAGGATCACCTTGGGATTGGAGACCAAGGCCCGGGCAATCTCCAGCCGGCGCCGCTCGCCACCGGAAAGGGACATTGCCAGCGATTTGCGGAGCCGCGCAATGTCGAACTGTTCCAGCAAGTCGTCGCACCGCTTGCGCCGCCGCGGGCGATCCATGCCCAACAGTTCCATGATCGCCAGCAGGTTTTGTTCCACGGTCAGCTTGCGGAAGACGCTCGATTCCTGGGCCAGGTAGCCCATGCTGCCCTCGCGGGCACGTCGATACATGGCCCAATTGGTCACGTCGACGCCGTTGAGATAGACTTTGCCGGCTTCCGCCTCGATCATCCCGCAGGTAATGCGGAAACTGGTCGTCTTGCCGGCTCCGTTGGGCCCCAGCAGGCCCACGATCTCGTCGTGATCGACGTAAAAGCTCACTCCGTCCACAACCCGCCGCCGGCCATAATTCTTAATCAGGCCGACCACCTCCAATGGCGGCTTGATGCCCGCGGGACGGGGTTGTTCCGTCGGTTCGATCGCAGTCAGGGCCGCGGTTTCGATGATTTCGTCTGCCATTTGCCTAGCCTGCCTTGCGGGGTCCACGCGCGGGTAGCGCGCCGGGCATTCCGACGCTGCATCAAGGTTCTCGAAAACGCGCGCTTCGTCAAGGCCGGATTTTCAAAGCCAGGTGGCATTGAGTAGTCACTAGGTGGTGGTTTGCTGGCATTGCCACCACTGCCGCGCGGTGCGATTCGGCCTGTTTTCGTCGCTCCTGGCATGGCGGCAAAAGGAGGGTCGATGGTAGAATCCGGCCCTCCTCGTGTACGTTCATTTTGACGCCGATCCAAAAACCGTTGGGCACTTCCGCGCTCTTCGGCCGCATGACGTGGCCGTGGCGGTTTTGGGATGGGCTTTTAGCCCGGCGAGTGGCCCGCGTGATCTTCCGCAAACTCGGCATTTTGACGACTGCATCCACGTTGATCGCGGCGTTGCTGGCGATGGGCGACGCGGCGTCGGCCGATCCACCGCTGGCCGCGTCGGGAGGCGTGCCCTGGTACGACGTCAACTTCGAGCCCGTGGCCGCCTCCTTCGCCGACAATGCCGCGCGGCACGACACGGATGACTCCGGGCAGCGTGTTCAGCCGGCCGCATACATCGGCGGCGAACCGGCAATTGTTCCCGGTCCGGTGTTGGCCGTGCCGCCGATGAACGTCGAACCGGGAGGGATGCTGTCCAACGGACCGACCTTCTCGGTCGTCACGCCTCCCCCGGCATCCGGCGATTCGACGTTTGCACCCAACACTCCACCGCTGCCGCGGCGGATCGCCATTACGGCCGCCGACGGCACGATCTGGGATCTGGGTCTGCTGGCCCGCGGTTATTATATCAACGACCAGCGGGTCCAGTGGAGCGGGATGGAAGAGACCTTCGCCAGCGAGGGCGTGCTGGCCACCACCATCAAGCACACGTACGGCTTCTGGGAGACCTCGATCGAGGGCCAGTTCTATCTCAATCAACCGTATGGCCCGAACATGTTGGAAAATAACGCTGAGCGGGAGTCGTATGCCGCCGATTTCGAAATTCCGCCCTTCCAGATCGACCAGCTCTATGTCCGCTGCCGCAATGGAGATTGGAGCCTGTTGCTGGGAAAATTTCCCACGCCTTTCGGGCGCACCTATTTTCCGATCGATACCAACTCTCACCTCGACGCCCCTTTCATTCGCACCGAATCGATCGGCTGGCGGGAGACGGGCGCGCTTTTGCATTACGAGCCGGGCTGGTTCGTCGCCGACTTCGCGGTGACCAACGGCGATCCCGATCGTGCCGACAATTCCTCGAAGTTCGTGGTCGCCCGGGCGGGGCTGCAAGGCGAAAACTATGCCGCGGGGTCCTCGGTCAAATGGGGAGACGGCGTCGGCTCCGACGGCCAGAAAGAGTACGACAACCACGCCGGCATCGACGCCATGTACCGCTTCGGCCGCTTCACGCTTTCGGGCGAAGCGATCTACGACCAGTATGGATTCAAACACCCGGGCTTCGACCCCGACGACATCTTCTGGGGGCGCAGCATCTACTTCCGCGATCTGTATAATCCCTCCGGCGGACCCATTACCGGGTTCGGGTATTACCTGGACCTCGGTTATCGGGACGACCGCTGGTATCTGGGGCTCGACTATGGCGAGTTTTACCCTGAATCCATCGGCAATCCGCTACAAGACGTGAACATCCGCCGCGGGCTGCTGAAATTCAACTACTGGTTCACGCCGCAACTGCAAAGCTACAGCATGTTGCTGTTGGAAACCTCGGGGCAGACTGCGCAATTGGGCCTGCCCCGCAACGGCGTAGCGGTGCTCACGGGATTGCAGTTCACGTTCTGAGCCGGCAGTCGAAGCACCCACAAGGCATGACGGATTAACCACGAAGGTCACAAAGGACACGAAGGAAGAGCAGGTGAAGTGCGAACCAATTCCCGAGCAGGATGAGGAAATCGCCAAAGCGGTCATCGGGGCGGCCATCGAGGTCCATCGAGAACTCGGGCCGGGCTTCCTGGAAAGCATCTACCGGAAGGCGCTGGCATACGAGTTGTCGTTGCGCGGGCTTGCGGTGGAGCAAGAGAAGGAGCTTGTTGTTCCGTACAAGGACATCCAGATTCCCGGGCAGCGTCTCGATCTACTCGTCGCAGGACGCCTGATCGTCGAATTGAAATGCGTCGAAGAGTTTGCGCCGATCCATCAGGCTCAATTACTGTCCTATCTGAAAGCGACCGGCCTGCGGCTTGGACTGCTTATCAACTTTAAGGCGCAGGTTCTCAGAGACGGAATCAAACGTATGGTTCGTTGACTTCCTTCGTGCCCTTGGTGTCCTTTGTGGTTGATCCCTGACGCTGAACTTACCGGGTTTGCGTTCGTGCCTGAGCGAGCTCGCGCACGCCCTGGAGATCGAGCTTGCCGCTGCCCAGCAGGGGAATCGCTTCGACCTGGATGAAGCTGTCGGGCGAGGGGATCCACAACAACGGCAACTCTTCGGTCAACTTGTGGCAGATCTGTTCCGGCGGCAAATCCAGCCCGGTGTGCAGCACGATCAAACGCTCTCCTTTTTTCGGGTCGGACACGGCCGTGACCACGATGCGGATTTCCTCTTCGCCAAGGTCGAGTGCCTTGGCAATCGCCTCCTCCACGCGGAGGTGCGGCACCATCTCCCCGCCCAGCTTGGAGAAGCGGCTCAGCCGGCCGGTGATGCGGATGAATCCTTCCGCATCGATCGTGGCGATGTCGCCCGTCACGTACCAGCCATCGCGGAGCACCTCGGCGGACAGTTCGGGCTGGCCAAGATAGCCCAGCATCACGTTGGGGCCTTTCACCAACAGCATGCCGGGCTGATCGAGTCCCAGATCTTCCCCAGTCTCCGCGTGGACAATTTTCGCGGAAACTCCGGGGATGGGCTGACCGACCGTCCCTTCCTTCAAGGTGCAGCGGTCCTGGCCGGGCGCGCGGCCGGACGGGACATTGGTGGAGACGACGGGCGATAGCTCGGTTGTGCCGTAGCCTTCGGCCGGCCGTATGCCGAAGCGCGATTCGAATTCGTCGGCCAGCTTCGCCGACAGCTTTTCCGCCCCCGCGATCACCACCTCCAGGGCGGCAAAGTCCTCCGGCTCGCAGCGCCGCAGATAACCGCGAAGGAAGGTGGGGGCCACGACCAATATCGTCGCGCCGTGCTGGCGGCACAATTGGCCGATCTGCTTGGCTTCCAGCGGCGAATAGTGGTAAATCACCTTCGGCTCCAGCGCCAGGGCCGCCCAAAGTGGCACCGTATAACCGAAGGAATGGAAGAACGGCAGCACGCCCAACAACACGTCGCTACGGCGCAGGTCGATGACCTGGTTGAAACTGGAGACGTTCGAGCCCACGTTGTGGTAACTGAGCATCACGCCCTTGGGCCGGCCGGTCGAGCCGGAAGTGAAGATCACCGTCATCAGCTCGTCGGGGCCAATCCGCGTCAGGCCCAAGCGACGCTCCAGGATCGCCAGCGGAAGGAGCCAGGTCGTCATGCCGCCGAGGAGTTTGTCGAGCAGCGAGATATGGGGCCGGAGGTCTTCCAGGCAGACCACCTCGGCGTCGATTTTCAGTTGCGGGAAGCGCTCCATCACCCGGCGGCTGGTGAGCACGTGGCGAATGCCGCACTGGCGAATGCACTCGTTGAACATATCCGGAGTGAGCGTGTAGTTCAGATTCACGGCAACCCGGCTGTCGAGCGTAACGGCCGCGTTGGCGGCCACGCCGCCGACGGACGGGGGAAGCATCAGGCCGACGTATTTTTCCGCGGCCGTGAACACCCGCTTCCGCAACACGCTGCGGAGAAGCAAGGTCCGCGCCAGAAGTCCCGCCCCCGTCAGGTCGATGCCCGAGCTATCGGCCACCTTGTGGTGAAACATGTTCCGCCGACACATCCGCAGGAAGAGCCGCGGCGGGATCAATTCGTCCTGTCGCTGTTGCTCCATGGCGTGGGCCCCCAGTTGTTCTACAGCCAGGCGGACCTGGTGCACGTCGCGCACGTCGTTCATCGGCCGGCCGAACACGATCGACACGGGATAGGGCAGCCGGCGCGGTAGTTTCCAGAAGAACTTTCCTCCCTGATAACTGAAGATACTGCCCCAGAAGCCGCCCAGGTAGATCGGCACCAGGGGCCGCCGGGCATGCTTGAGGATCGCGAGAAAGCCGCGGTGGAAAGTCTGCATGTGGCCCGACCGCGTCAGCCCGCCTTCCGGAAAAATGCACACCAATTCGCCGTTGCGGATGGCGCCGCGGGCGGTGCGGATTGCCTCGCCCACCGAGCGGCGATCCTCGGGCCGGATGGGGATGGTGCCGGTGCGGCGGGCAAGAAAGCCCAAGTAGGTTGGTTCCACGAAGTCGGCGTAGGCAATCATCCGGATCGGCCGCGGCGAATAGCACATCAGCATCAGACCATCGATCCAGCTCACGTGATTGGCCACCAGCAGGGCTCCGCCCTCCTTGGGCAGATGCTCCAGGCCTTCAATCCGCACGCGGTAAAAGATCTTCGTGAACACCCAGAACACCAGGCGGGCCCAGGCCACCGGCAACACCCACAGCGAGACGAGGATCACCGGCGTAATTCCCAGGCCGGCCAACAGGAAGATCGTGCGTCCCGAGAGCCCGAGCTCGCCGGTGAGCACCGCGAAGATCACGGAGGCCAAGATGGTCCCCGTGAAGGTGAGGAAATTCGCGGCGGCGAGGATCGAGCCGCGGGATTTTTCCGGGCTGCGAAACTGGAGGAACGACTCCAGCGGCACGTCGTACATGCCGGCGCCGAAACCCAGCGTGAACAACCAGAGGCAACTCATGGCGTAGCCCCAACTCAGCGGCGTGCCGGCTTGCGGCACGGTCGATAGTAAGATGCTGCCGGCGGCGATGCCCGCCGCGCCGATGGGGACCAGCCCCAGTTCGATGCGGCCCCGCGACAGGATGCCGGCGAGCACGTTTCCCAGCCCCACGCCGACAGCCAGCACGGCCAACAGCGGTCCCACGTCTTTTTGCGTCACCATCAGGGTGTGGTTGGCGAATCGATCGACGTTCAATTGGCAGAAGCCGCCCAACGACCAGAATACGGCGCCCCCCAGCGCGGCCAACAGCAGCGGCCGCGCCGAAATCAGCGTCGACAGGTCGCGATAGGTTTCGCGGAACGGATTCACCGGGAACGGTTTGGCCGGGTCGGCCACGCGCGTGCGGCGCATGAACAGGCTGCTGATCGTTCCTGCGCCCGCCGTGCCCACGAGCACCAGGCCGGAAAGCCACCAATGCGTCAGCCCAAGCGGAACGGTCCAGGAGTAGAGGTAATTGCCCAGGACCGTGCCCAGCACGATGGCCAGGATGGTCGTCATTCCCACCAGGCCGTTGGCGGCGGCGATGCGGTCGGCGCGGACCACTTCGGGGATCACTCCATACTTCGACGGACTGAACAGCGCGCTGTGCGTGCCCATCAGGAAGAGCAGCAAGAACATGACGTACAGGTTGCCGTAGAGAATGGCGGCGACGCCCAGGAACATGATCGCGATTTCGGCCACCTTGCAGCCTACGATCACCGTGCGTTTGCTGAAGCGGTCGGCCAAGTAGCCGGCGTGCGAAGCGAACAGCAGGTAGGGGAGCACAAAGAGAACTGCCCCGGTGGCTAGCACGTGTCCCTCGGCCGCCTTTTGCTCGACGGGCGAAAGCCCGTGCGACACGATTTCCTTGCCGATCGGAACGATCAGCCAGCGGAAGGTGTTGTCGTTCATCGCCCCGAGGAATTGGGTGACGAGCAGGCCGAGAAAACTTCGCGACAGCAGTCCTTCACCGGCCAAAGGGGATGGATGCCCTTCGCTGGGGCTTGCGGTTGCCGAGACCACGGGTACCTCGGAGGCTTGGGTGAATGAATTCTAAGGGGAGCCGGGTGGCGCGCCTTCGGATCGGTCCAGCGAAAGATCACACACGGTCAATTCGTCGATCGACACGACTTCCACGGGCCGTCTATGATCCAGGCGAGTTTCTCGCACCCATGCAACGCTGGCGCCCCCAATTCTTGCCAGCTCAGGCGGAAACCGCTTCCTGGCGGGTCGAATAAGAAGGAAATCGATCATCCAGGCGGCACAGATAGAGGGTTTCCTGGTTGCGTTGGGAGAGACCACAGAGTCGGATCTTGCCCCCTTTGGCCCAGACGCGCTTGTGCAGCATTACCAATTGGCCAATCAAATAACTGAACAAAAGGTCGATTTCGTCGAGTTCCAAAACCAACTGGAAAACCGACTTTTGCTCGACTAGACCCCAAATCTGCTGCGCTAGCGGCGGCGCGCCATCGGCTTCCGGCCCACGACGGCGGATCTTCACGAACAGCCAGTCCTGAGCCTCTTCCCAACTCAATTCCCAGCCGGGAGCAACGGAAATCATGAACAACTCCTTCCCAGTTGGGGAAAACGACACCATCGCACGCGCGATCGTCTTCGCCAACATAAACGATCGAAGGAACTGCGCGAAGGCCCTTTGGCGGCACCCCCATAACGGCGGTTTCACGAGCGCGTCGTTCGCACAGGTGCTGCTCCGCGCAATCGCTCGAGCCGTGACAACCGCTTTGTCCGTCCCGCGATCCGCAAGCGGCTAATGGCGCGAATCGATCCATATTGCCGCGGTTTGCGCCATTTTAAACCGCGCAGAGTATAAAACCCGCACCTGAGATCACTGAATGAAGTCGCCCCCAAACATCACTCGATAACTACCGATGATCCCGTAGTCAGTGCCCTACGTGGTGGCGGATACCTCGATCGCTCCCAGAGAAGGAAGTCGGACCCGCTTGGCCGCACGGAAAGCGAGGAGGAATCAAGTGATGGAATTCAATCGCAATCATTATTTCCTGATCGGAGTGATTATATTATTTCTGGGCGTGGAATTCCGTCAGGTCGAGTCCTTCGTGCTAACGCCCGAGCTGACGAACTTCCTTGCCAAGCGTACCGGGCATCCGGTTGCGGCGGTGAGTGCGGTAACCCGCTCGATCCTCCAAATGGAAAAGCCGGTTTTCATCACCACCACCGTGAAGCCACCGGAGTGGATAGGGTGGTGCTTCCTCTCGGTGGGGGCAGTCCTGGTGCTGCACAGTTGGGCGATGCCCAAGCCCGGCGGCTAGTGGCATCGGGGCGACGGAAAATTCAGGATCGGCCGGCGACTCGCGAATAGGACAAGATGGATGTTGCGTTCGAAGATTATCATTGTCGGATCGATCTGCGCCGCAGTCGTGTTCGTCGAAGTCGTTCGAGCGCAAGCCCAATCGTCGCTGTTACTTGGAGGAATTCCAGCACGTCGCCCCACGGCGGTCGATGACCGTCGCGACGGCGGAAGTGGCCCGCTCCAGACTGCACAATGTCAGTTACGCGAGGGTTTGGAGCTGGTGGATCAACCCGGCAGTTTCAAAATGGCTGGTGATCGGGTCGTGTTCTTTCTGGCTGGCGACAAACAACAGCTAATTGGTCTGGAGAACCTCAACTTGGAACGAATCCTGCGGGTTCTCGCCGACAATACCGACCCGTTGGAGTGGTTTGTTACCGGAACCGTGACCGAATGCCGGGGCACGAATTATCTGGTTGTGCGGCGAGCAACATTCAAGAATCGGGCTGCGGGCGCGGCCCCGACTCCGGCTGCCACTCTACACGATCACAAGGAGTAGCCCGCTCCCATGCCGGGCCACGGGCTGTGCGCTCCCCCCTTTCCGCCAAAGTGATCGCCGATCGACCCGCCATTCGATCCACCTACCTTGACGCCCACCGGACTGGGAATATGATGGAGGATTAGTTGTACTGGGTGGGACTGTTCGATTTGCGACCAGAAGTTGCGTCGATGGAGAATTCGGCGTGCGCTGGTTCCGCGTTTTTTCCGCCGCTGTAAGGAGTCCGTGAGATGGCCGGATACCGACGACTTGAGGTCAGCGAGCTTGGCGACGTCACGGTGATTCGGTTTCGTGACCAGAAGATCATTGAGGACATCAACATCCAAGAGTTGGGACAAGAGTTGTTTCACCTTGTGGAGGTGGAGAGCCGGAAGAAGTTGTTATTGAACTTTTCTTCGGTGGATTTCCTTTCCAGCGCCGCTTTGGGCAAGCTGATTACGCTCGACAAGAAGGTCAAAGCGAACAGCGGCTCCTTGAAGTTGAGCAATATTCGCCCGGAAATCTACGAAGTCTTTGCGATTACCAAGCTCAACCGGCTCTTCGACATCAAGAGCGATGAAGCCGATGCGTTGGCGGCGTTTTGAGATCACGGTGGATCTTCGTGTCTTCCATGGATGGTTTGGAGGACGTGCGGTGTGGATGCAGCGGATGCCAACTGCCCTCGGTCGCCCGGCCATGCTGATGACGATCGACGGGAGTTGATGCCGCGGATGTTGGAGTGTCGGTTGCCGCGAACAGCCGGGTGGAGGTGATTACGGGCGGTGACTGGCGGGAGGTCGGTTGGAGTTCACGCGCGATAAGTCTCTTGCCGGTAAGAAAACGATAAAGTAATATTGAGTGTTCGCGAAGCACTCCCCGATAGCTCAGTTGGTAGAGCAAGCGGCTGTTAACCGCTTTGTCCTAGGTTCGAGTCCTAGTCGGGGAGCTAGATGAGCGGGTTGAAGTCCTGTTTCCGTCGCATTAGTGCGAAAGGACTTACGGCGATTCGCCGTAAGTCCTCTTTCATGCGCCTTGCAAATCTAGCAAGTTTCTATCAAGCTGTATTGTATAGTTGTGGTAAGGTGTTGCGGCGAATTCCGAGGGTCCTTGCAGCTTCGCAGGAAGGCCGTGCAGCCTCCTCCCGAGAGCCCTCTTATCGCCCTACTAGGCCACCTCCAACCGCTTCTCCGAGCCAACATCCACTTGATAGAAACTTGATATGGCAAACATCGAACGCGACCCAGCCTCGGGCAACTGGCGTATCCGCATCTACTTTGAAAAGAAGCAGTATTTCCGATCCTGCGACACGGCGGACGAGGAGACCGCCCGCATGATCCTAGGTACGGTCAAGGAAACGATCCGCCTTCTCAAGAGGGAGAGGATCAGTATCCCTGACGACACGGAGGACATAGCCGAATTCCTGATGAACGGCGGGAAGGTGACGGAAAAGGCCCAAAAGGCGGAACGGAAGTCCTTAAAGGAAGTAATCGATGCCTACTTCGCGGCCATTCCGTCCGGTGCGAAGGAAACCAACTCGCTGCTGACCGAGAAGATTCACTTGCGACACTTTCAACGGTTGCTCAAAGGCGCAACCCCCATTAGGGCAGTCGGGGTGCCGGCGTTGCAGAAGTACGTCGTCGATCGGAGCGACGAAAGCGGCATCCGAGGCCGCACCGTCAAATCTGGCACGATTCGGAAAGAGTTGGGTACATTCGGCCAGTTGTGGCGGTTTGCCAAGGCGAACAACTGGGTCGGCGCGGACTATGACCGTAAAGCGATCAAGCTGCCGAAGACGGCCGAGAAGCCCCCCTTCCAGACCTGGGAGGAAATCGAGACAAAAATCCAGGCCGGCGGCTTGACCGATGCGGAAATCAGCGACCTCTGGGATTGCCTGTTCTTGCGAGGCAAGGAAATTCTTGCTTTCCTCACCTTCGCCGAAAAGAATGGCAAGGCCCCGTGGCTATACCCAGCCTTGGCAATCGCAGCCTACACGGGCGCGCGGCGGTCAGAGATCATGCGCTCGGAGTGCGCGGACTTCGATTTCAAGCGACCGATGGTGCTGCTCCGCGAGAAGAAACGGCAGCGAGGAAAGACCTCGTTCCGAACAGTCGATTTCCATAACGACCTCCAGGCAATCATCCGTGAGTGGTTCAAGCAGGGACACCCCGGCGGCAAGTACGCGATCTGCGCGGAGGCGAATGTCCCGTTAATGCCCGTCGAGGCCGACTGCGCCTTCCAAGCGACGACTGCCGGCAGCAAGTGGAAGGTACTCCGAGGCTACCACGTGCTGCGGCACTCCTTCGCATCGCTTTGCGCCATGAAGGCCGTACCGGAGCACACGATTAGCCGATGGATGGGCCACGAGACAGAGGAAATGAAGAAGCGATACCGGCATCTCTACCCGGAGCAGACGAAGCGGGCGATGCAAAAGCTATTTGGCTGATCGCTGCGGGAGTTTGGGCACGCCCTCTTGTTCAAGCCGCGACAGTTCATCGGCCGAAATGCGCCACTGGCCGTCCTCGCCCTTCTCAGCTCGAATCTTGCCGCGGCTGCATAACTGCCGCAACGTCCACGCGGCGCGGCCCAGCCGTTCTCCCGCGTCTTGCAAGTTGTACCATCGCCTGTCCCTGGCCACGCGCATCAGGCGCAGGATTTCCAAGTTTTGCTCTTTGATTTGACGGATTTCTTCGAGGATGTCGGGGGCGACAGTGGTGTTCAATTCCTGTGTTGTCATGGTCGAGATGCTACTTGGTCGATTCGTAAGGCTCAGGCGGTTGGCGTTCGGCATGATTTCACTCGTGGAATAGTTTGTCGCCGCTCAATTTGCCCAACATGCGGCGAGTGGTCTTGAAGTACCGCACGGCGCCGCCCAACAGCCCGGCACCGATGGCCAGCCCGAATCCCTCGGCCATCGACCCGGCGTGGGCGTAGCAGAGATAAAGGGCGCCGGCCAAGACGCCGATGAGCAACAGGGTGACCATCCCGGCCAGCAGGGCTTCGCCCAAGACGATCAAGGTCTTTTTTGTCATGCTGGTAGGGCGGAAGTGGGCCTCGCCCCACTCGGTCAGGATGTCTTTGACCATCGGGCCGTGGTTGCTGTTGTTCAGGGAAAGGGTGGCCTTCCGGCCGCCGATCTCCACGTTCAACCAGGTGCCCTCGTCGTTCTTGGTCAGTTCCACCGTCGCTTTGGCGGTTTTCGTTTCCATAGATGCCTTTGGTATTTAAGAAGGGGTGAAGCATGCCCTCACGTTTGAAGACGAGACACGTCACGTGACGGCCGGAGCCTTCAACTTCCGCCAGACGCGCTGTTCCGTGCGGGCGGCGTAGAGCTTCTTCCAGGTCCGCTCCAAAGCGGCGGCAGCCGCGGCCTCGGCCTTTTCGATATCGGCGATGGCCGCGGTAACGGCTTCGACGGCCTCCACGCGGACGGACACCTCGGCCAGCACCGCCTGCTTGTCGTCCGTGCTGGCCCACTTCTCTTCAATGGAGCCACGAAGCGTGGCTACCAGCTCTTGTAGCCGGCTACGGGCCTCGGTGAGGGCGGCGGGCGGGTTCTGCTCCAAGTCGGCAACGATACGATCAACGGCTTCGGTCATGGTCATGGGTCGATCTCCAAAGGGAAAAGGTTCAACAGGGTTTCAAACGCTTGACGCCCGTGCGCACAAGTTGCACCACGGCCAGGGCGTCTTCCAAGGCGGTGTGGGCAACCTTCGGGTTCATGCCGGCCCGCTCGTAGCATGTCTTGCTGTCGGGCAGCTTCGGCGGATCGGCCGGCAGCGCCGGCACTTTCGCCGCCCGCCAGTAGTGGCCGCTCCAGCCGCAGCCGGAGCATTGGCCCACCTCGGGATTGGCGGTCGGCTTCAACAACTCTTCACAATTCGGGCAAAGTTTGTTCATCTTCCACAAATCCAAAGGTGGTCAAGGCTGGTCATGGGCGTGTGGCCGACGCAGGGCCGTGAACAACTCCACGAGCGAGTGCAGGGCGTTGCGGGCCTCGGTCTTCACTTTGCGCAAGTCGGCCTCCGTAGCGCCACCGGCGTCGTAAATCTGCTCCGCCATCAGCTCCTGCCGACACACGTCGCGGAAGAGCGTGAGCCCCTGGACGGCGGCCAGCACGGGGTTGAATTCGCCCGTGTCGGGCGGCGTCTGGGTGGTCTCCGTGTTGCCGCCGAACCACCCGCACGCATCACAATAGCGGCATTCATCGCCGCCGGTGTCCACGGGTGTTCCGCAACGGGGGCAGAATTCATTATGGAGACGATCAGCCATGTCGCGGGTTCTTTCCTTCCTCGGGATCGCGCTGGATGCCCTTGAAGGTGATGTTGAATTCGCGGATGGCGCGCTGTAGTTCAGCGTCACCGTACCGCTTCTTGATCTGATTCAGGACCGCCTGGGTCTTCTTGCCGCTGATGCCGCGGGCCTGGGCCTTGAGCGATTCGCGCAGCGCGGTCAGTTCCGTCTTGCCGCGGTCCTTCTGGTTGCCGACCAGCATGTTCTGCTTGCGGGCCTGGGCGTCCGCAGCCTTCGTCAGCGGCAGTTGTCGCGCTCGGGCTTTCGCCATTGCCGGGTTCCTTACAGTCGGGGATTCTTCTTGAGGCCGTCCGCGATCTTCTCAGGAATCACGTCCATGCCCAAGTAGATTGGGTTGATAAGCCGCAGGGCGGTCGGCGGTATCTTGTCCTTGCCCTTAGCGGCCGTCTTCTTCAGCGCGCCGGCGATCTTCGTCTTGCTCTGTGGGGTTTTGGCTTGGACCTGGGCCTTGAGCGATTCCCGCAGGGCGGCCAGTTCCGTCTTGCTGCGCCGGGCGGCCAGGGCCTTGCGGCGGCCTCCTAGGCTGGTGGCCTCCTCCATGCTCACACGGTTGTCGGTCTGTTTGCTACGGGCTTTGGCCATCTCGGAATCCTCGGTGCTTGGCTCATCTTCCTCGTCGTCGCGGTACGTTATTGGGCCGTGGTCCGTTAGGATGGCATACAGGCGGCGGTCCATTGTCTTTCGTGCCCACACGGGCAAGCCCATGGGCACGTTACCGCCGAACAATTCTCGCAACGCCCGGATGCCTCCGGCCTGGCAGGCCTTCGTCCAAAGGCAATTGTGCTTTTCGCACTCCTCCTGCGCGGCTTGGAGGGTCTTTATCACGCGGCGATTGTGGTTCACGAAGTCCCACATCTGCCGCAGTTCGCCGTTGCTGTCGGGAATCAGGGTTCGCACACACGCCTGGTAACGAGCGGGAACGCAAATCTTGTGGACTTCGTTGCGCCAGACGATTCGGTAGCCCTCTGCCGAGAACCACGTTCGCCGGGCCTTTTGGTTCTGTCCCCGCTTCTTCTTGCGGACGAATTGCATGGCTCGCTCACGGTAGACGGCCGACGATCTCTTCCAGGTGGCACTGCACGTCGGCCAAGGGGTCGATCATTTCTTCCTCCCGATGCCCTTCCCACGGCCGGCGAGCGGGTGAAGCGGGCTGTAATGGTCGTGGTAGGCTGGCGGCGCGAGCAGCGTGCGGTAGGCCCGCTTCTTGCCGCATTTCTGGCAACGGAAAGGGCCTCTGGCGCTTCGGTCCTGCCACGCCTCGAAGAGGGCGTTGCAGGCGTTGCAATGCAGGTCGTACAGTGTCATGCTCTCCTCACGCAATGGGTTGGCCAGTGGGCTGGCCGCCGACGATCACGACGTTCTGCAAGTTCTTGATGGCGAGCAATTTGCCTGTGCTGCTGTAGCCAACGATGTGGTCGTCCCAGACCTGGGTAACGCTCAGCTTGTTGAGCCACAGGTCGCTCTTGCGGCGCACGGGATACACAACGACGTGACCGGCTTCAATCGTCCGGCCCAGGAAATCGACGGCAGGCGTCATGCGGGAACCTCCAGTGATTCGTAGCGGCGGACCTTCGGCGGGAACTTGTGCTTTACCTGCTTCGACAGTTCCGCCAGGATGGTGTCGAAAGCAGCCTTGTAATTGGCGACGTGCCGCAGTCGGGTGAGCAGTTCTCTGGTCGGCCGCGCGCCGTCAAAGACGAGGGCCTTCATCTCGGGCCAGAAGACGGGGTGGATGTCGTGCTGTTCCAGGATCAGTTCCAGTTTCTCGCTTGTCATGGTCGCGTTCCTTTAAGGTCGTTGGGTTGCGTCTCCACCGGTCTAATCAGCAACGCGAGAAAAAGTTAGAGTGAATCGGAGTCGCTGCCCAGGTTCCGCAGTACGCGATGGAGCAGAACCCACGCGAGAAGCCGTTTACGCGGAAAATCCGTTACCGTCCCATGCCGCCAGGGGTGGCCGGCAGCGTCGCGCAGGTCGGCGAAGTCGTTGCCGCGGGTTTTGGAACCACATTCACGGGGTTGGTTCTGAGCGGATAATCCTGTCTCGGTGATAATGTTCTTGCCAATTACGCGGGCGGCGGCACATTGTCCGTATTGGCGTCACCTATGAGGCATTGCAGGCTGCCTGGGACGGGATAAAATGACCGTAACACCGGCCGATGAGCCGTATTGCTTGTGATGGCGCGCGGAGCGTGATCACTACAAGCCAAGACGGGATGAGACCGTTTTCGCGGAATAGGGAACGAATCGGCCTGTTCGAGTCGAGATCACAGTTCACGCCATCAAGACAAGGAGTGGTTCAGTGCCTTGCATCCTTTGTGGTATTCGGCCACCGATCGAAGGAAGTCACGTCGTTCCATTATTTGTCTACAAGAGACTGAAAGCGGGCACCCCCCTCAATCAGCTTCGACATTCTGAGAACTTCAATAAAGCAGTCCAGGATGGATGGAAGGGAGATTACCTCTGTCAACCCTGCGACAACGAGACCGTCTCCGGCTGGGAAGGGTATTTTGTCCAGACTGTGTATGATCCTTGGCTCAAGGACGGCGCAGTAGCGTTTGCCTATGACGCACGCCTTGGCCTCTTTCTGGCCTCGCTTCACTTGCGGAACCTGGAGCACCAATTCCGGCACCATCCTGGTCAAGCCACTCCCCAAGCACTCGCCTTACGAGACAACTTAAGGGCGATGTGCCAGCAGGCGACTCCAATAAATGCGCACGTGAATCAGTATTTGGAATTGGTAAAGCCCCAAACTGACCCCACGGCGTGGCCTGCCGGAGTGAACACGTACCTTCGAGAGACCGTCGATATGTATGTTGACACGCCTCTGACGGTGAACCACAAGGCTATTTGCCGATCGTATGTCTTACTTCCGCAGTGCATCTGCATGGCAACCGACTTTGATCTGCGGCTGGAGATTCCTAAGCCGGCCGTGGTTGACGGCGTTGAGGTTCATGCAGCCGGGCAGATGGACTCGAACGACCAAGTTGGAGCCCTTCTGTCATGTAACCGACAGCATATCATTGAGCGATCGGCGGACATTCAAGCCAACTACACCCGGATGAGCGCAAAGCAGAGGCAAAAAATAGCGGACAAGATCGAAGCACATCCAAGTAAGGAGAACTACCGCGCCCATGATACGTGGAAGCTGGATATGACTTTGCTCAAATCGCAGGAATCCCCCGGGCAAACCTGACATGCATTGCGACTCCTAAAGCGGCACGAGTGTCAGATGGTGTTCTTCGGCAATCTTGGCGCAATAGCCGGGGTCCAGTTCGACCAGTGTGCAGGGAAATCCGAGGCGTTTACACACACGCAACGTCGTTCCCGTGCCGCCGAAGGGGTCCAGGACTGTGCCACCAGCCGGCGTAGTCAGCTTGACGCATCGCTCGACCAGGCCCTCGTTGAGTTGTGTGGGGTGCCAGGTGCGGCGCTGCTTGCTGTTGCCCACGACGCGGGTGAAGTCGAACACGTCGCCGGGGACGCGCCCGCGGGGATCGGCCCGCTTGTCGCCGTTCTCTTGCCGCCATGACGGCACGCGGATGGCGTCCGGGTAGAGCGGGGCGTCGCGCCAGCGGAGTCGCAAGAGCGGCCGGTGGTTGTTGCCCAAATCGTGATGGTTGTGCTGACCAAAGGTAAATGTCTGGATGCACGGCTTGGCTTCCACGTCGCGGGCCCGCAATCCGACGATCTCGCTGACGATCTTGCCCATCTCGAAGGTCCATTTCGAGTTGTAGCTGAGCCAGACCGTGCGGGCCTTGAGCACGAAGGCTTGGAGCCAGCGCCGCAGCATCGCCACGTACTCGCCATCGTTCAGCCGGTCGCGATAGCTGTCGTAGCCCAAGCCGATGTTGTCGGGCGGGTCCGCGAACAGGGTATCCACGGGCTCAAGAGTTTCGAGCACGTCCAGGCAATCGCCGTTGTAGAGTTGATACTTCACTTACGGCTCCGCTTCACGGCATAATAAGTCCCGACCCAATTGCCCAGGCCGTAGGCGATCACGGCTGGAACGCACTGCTCCACAATCAAGACGGTGGAGAAGAGCGTGCAGACGTAGAGCACGACGGCCAGGTGGGCGGCCAGCGCGGCACGCCGCTGTTGCACGCACTCGACGCATAGTGTCCAGGTAAAATCCAGGACCGTGCCGGCCAGGAATGCGAGGAAGAACATGCCGACATCGGTCATGGTCTGGGCAGCTCCAATCCAGGTTTTGCTGGCGACGGGACGGCCTTCCGCAACCCAAGGGTGAGAACAGGGACCAGATCACTTTCGCCGTACACCTCGCCGCGCAAGGTGTATTCCAGCGTGATCGAGGCGTCTTCCGTGCCGTGCTTGTTGATGGCCGCTTCCAGGGCACGAAGGATTTCGGTCAGACGGGCCGGCGTGAGTTGGGCCAGTTGCACGCGCTCAAGGAGCAAGGCGGGGATGGTGAACATAACTATCTCTTGAATTGGGGTCGCGATACCTCGTTGAACCAGTCGTCGTAGGCCCCGGCGGTCTTGCCCAGGCTCACTGCCATGTCTTCCAGCACTTCGCGGCGGCCGGTGTTTTCCTCCGGGGTCAGGTCGGGGAAGACGTTGCCGGTAGTAATGGCTTGCCAGCAGCGGCCAACCCGCTCCAAGAGCTTTTGCTGGTAGTCGGCCTTGACCCGGGCACGGTGGTTGGCAACCCGCAGCAAGGGAGTGGGGTTGGCCGGCTTGCTGACGATCTCCTCGATCATGCCGACCACGTTCTCGTCGCTCGGCTTTTCGCCCAGCAACCAGCCATAGAGACAAAGCTGGTCGGCGTACTCGTCGTTGCAGTGCTCCATGTAACCAGCGTTGACCGTCAGGCCACGATGGTTGTATTCCAGGAAGTTCGTGTGCTCGGTGTTGTGACTCTTGCTCGGCTTCTCGCTCTGGTAGCCGTCCCGGCAGAGCATATAGCCCTTCGACGGGCTGGCAGCATACTTCGAGCAGTAGCCCCGAACTTTCCAATCCAGGATGCAGTGGATCGGACCCAGCCCAAAGTCGAGCACGAAGCGGCAGTCCGGCTTTCCGGTGAAGGGAGCACCGGCAATGACCCCATCGACCTTGAACTCGAATCGCGGCGACTCGACGGATTGTCGGAGCAGAGAAAGCAGTTCGTTGAAAGCCCCCGTCAGCTTGTACGCCCGAAAGACGTGCTTGCCGGCCTTGAGCGCGAAGTCCCGATTCTGCGGTTCGACCTGGCTCTCGAAGATTTCTCCGAACTCGAACTTAGGCGACACGGCGGTGCCGTAGAGCGCGTAGTTGAGGGCCGCCTTCACGTAGGCGTCGAAGGCCGAGCCTACGGCCATCGGTGGTTCTTGGGGCAACCGCGGGGCCGGGTGTTCGGCGAGGTAGCGCAGGTAAAACTCTTCGGGATTCTTCTCCCAAAGGGTCATGGACGAATAGCTTAGGTAGCGTGGCGTCTTCATGGCGGTCCTATCTGTGAGGGGTGACTGGCCTCGGCCGCGGTGCCGGCGGAGCTGGACGCGGCGGTTCCGGCCGGGGGTCGTGCCGGGGTGGCTCGGGCAGCGGCGGACGCGGGCGATCGGGGATGGGATGCGGTCCACGGCGATCGGGAATCACCGGCACGATGATCGGGACCGGCTCAGGCACGATGATTGGTCGGAGGCGTGGCACCGGCACCGGCAAAATGATCGGTCGGGGACGCGGCACGGGGACGAGGATCGGCCGTGGCGGCTCCGGCTGGCAGCCGGCCAATACCAGGATCAAGAGCAAGGCGGCGTAACGCATGGTGAAGCGGTCCTTTCGGGGTTGAGTGGCGTCGGCTCCACGGTGGGCCAATGGCCGAGAATCTTGGCGACCACGACCTGCTCGCGAAGGGCGGGTGGCAAGGCGGCCAGTGCCTTGATCTTGTTCAGGCAGCACTTCTTGGCCTTCTTGCCGCTGCCACAAGGGCACTTTTCATTGCGGCCGGGCAGCCTTTCTTTCCGAATGGGTTGCAGTTTCATGGGTGCCTTCCATAAGGGATTTGGTGCCATGCTCGTTCGTGGTAATAGAAGAGGATCAACTTCACGATGAAGCACACGGCCGTGAACACCGCGCAGCCGCCAATGTTGCCGAACATGGCGTAGGCCAGTCCAAAGCAGACAAGATTGCTGAAGGTCTCCCAGGTGACGGCCTTGGCGATGGACCGTTTCGGGGTGCTTGGGTCGGGTTTCATTGCGGACATCTCCCCAGGTCGAAGAAGTACCAGCGGTTCAGCCGGTCGATCACCGGGTCGTGCGCGATGCCGCGGATGTAGGTGTAAACGTCGGGCCAGGTGGAGAAGATCAATTGGTGCGGGAGCATGGCGAACAGCCAGAGCGGGGCATTCTGTTTGCCTTGGGCATAATGCACGACGATGGGTTTCTTTTCGCGGTTGGCATTGGCGATTTCCTCCCAGGTCCCGCAGGTTGGCGTGTTGGCGTCGAGGTGAACGACTAGAAAGTCGGCAATGTCGGTAAGCCGCAAATCGACGCACCGGATCACTCGCATCGCCTTGGCGATCTCGTCGTAGTTTCCCTCGTTCCTGGCTGTGGCCCACCGTTGCCGCGTCGCGTCACTTTCTTCCGCCAGATCGGTCGGCTTCCGGCACGGGTCAAGCCAGCAAATGCCCAGGTCGGCCAATTGGCGGACAATCTCCTGTCGCCAGCCGACTCCGTTGTCGGCCTCCCGTTCCATCGCCCCGCAAAGATACGCGCGGCTGTTGGCTAATCGGTTCATGGCAGTAGCTCCCGGTAGCGAGAAGACCCGAGGCGTGTGCAGCCTAGTCCGAGGTAAAGCGAGGCGTCAGCGCAGGTCTTGATGCCACCGCTGGCCTTCACCTGGGCCGCCCCTTCCACGGCCTCCAGCATCAGCTCCACGGCCCAGGGCGTCGCGCCGCCAGGTCCGAAGCCGGTGGACGTTTTCACGAAGTCCACACCGCAGTCAACGCACAACCGGCAGGCATCCACGATCTGGCCTGGCTGGTAGTACCACGTTTCCAGGATGGCCTTGACGAGGGCTTTCTTGCTGTGTGCCAAGTGGATGATACGGCCGAGTTCCTGGACCACGACCACTTCGCGGCCTTCCAGCAATCGGCCGTAGTTAATCACCACGTCCAGTTCCACGGCCCCGTTTTCCAGAGCTGCTCGCGCCTCGGCGAACTTGATGTCCGGCGACGTGTTGCCGTGCGGAAAGCCAATGACCGAGCAGACCCGCGGAGTGATTTGCTTGGCGACGGCGACGTTGTAACTCGCCACGCAAATGGAGGCGGCGCCCAGTTCTTCGACGACGCGGGCGGCGGTGGTCACGTCTTCCAGTCGGGCATCCGGCTTCAATACGGCGTAGTCCAACGCCGCGATGATTTGCTCGCGGCTGATGGGCGGAAGCCGATCGCCCGGTTTTTCTGTGATTACGTCTTCGGGAATCGAGTTGCTCATATCAGTCGTCATAGCCCTTGTAGAAACGCTTGCGGGGTGCCTCGGCTGGGTCTTGCTTCGCTTTGCGGCGGTCAGCGCGGTTGCGTTGCACCTTAATGAAACGGCGGGCCTTCGTGCCGCGGTCGTAGCTGTCCGGCCCCAGTTGTTCTTTGTTGGTGCTCATTGGTCGCGAGACGATGGTTACACGCTCTCGGGATCGGCAGGTAGCCGAAGACGCAGATCGCACCGATGCCCAAGACCATAACCACGGCCGCAGCCAGGAGGGCAGTGACGGCGATGATCGTGCCGGTCACCAGGCCAACGATAGTGGTTGTGACGAAAGCATCATGGTGTTCGTTTCACTCGCCACGGAGGCGTTTCGTGGCTTGCAGGTAAAGGGTCTCGCAGTTGCGACACGCCCGGCAGTAGCTCGATTCGATGCTGCTGCACATGCTCACCAGGCGGTTGTCCCCGTAGCGAGACATGACCCACCGCATGAAGTCCTTGGTCGGACACCAGTACGAGTTGATATGGCGGACCCGCCACTCGTAGCACCGGCCCTTGAAGATCAGGTCCTCGGGCACGACCGGCTCGTGTCATAGTAGGCCATGAAGGTGATGACGCAGGGCACCTTGGCAGCGGTCCAGGTGGCCACGGCCCGGTCGACGAGCCGCAGGTTCGTGGCCGACGTGCGGAGCCGCACGAACATGAGATTGGGAGCCGGCGAGGACCAATCGTCGCCGTGCCGGTTCGGCATGGCGTAGCTGCCCTCTTGCTCTTCCTGCGGGTTGGCCGTCAGGACGACTGGGCCGGGGAAGTCATAGCGAGGGATCGACGTGTTGAAGAAGGCGTGTTTGTACTGCTTGGCCGTCTCAATCACCACGTCGCGCTGATTGTTGCTGTCGTTGCCGCAATTCATCCGCACGATGCCGTCCCCGACTTCCTTGGGCGTCGGGACGTGTGGCTCGTCAATGGGCACGTAGTAGGCCCCAGGCCGGTTGTAGAAACATTGTGAACATCCGATGGGGCACGGGCCGATCTGCGGGATGCAGTCGAAGAGGGGTGTCCCTTCCTGCTTCGGGTTACGTTTGGTGGCTACAGTTGGACTCACGGTGCGAACCTCAGTGGCTGGGGCAATGCTCAAAAGTTGGTGAACAAAACTTCGACTTTGTTGCTGCACGTTCCCCGGCGTTCAGAAGCGCCACGGCGAGGCGTATTGCGATCAACGCGGTTCCAGTCTGAGAAGAATCCGTCGGCGGCCGGCGACTCGGAGACCACGACCCTTGCACTGGCCGCTTTCAGCAGCTTGACCATCGCTGGGTAGTCAATCCGGTAACGGTACTCCGCTTCGTGGCCAACATACGGGGGGTCCACGTAGATCAATGTCTCCGGGCCGGTCTTGTAGACGCGCTCGATGGCCGCGAGTCCATCCTCGTGCAAGAGTTCGACATCGCGGACTCGACTGGCGGCGGGCAGCACCCGCAGAAACCAGTCGGCCCAGACGGAGGGCGAAGGCTTGTGCGGGGCGGCGCACTTGTCGAGCGACCAAGTGGACGAGTTGCCGTTGCCGCAATAGAACTGCGCGCCTTGGGCCATCAGCAGCACAGCCTCCTCAATGTCATCCGGCGGCGGTAAACTGCGCCAATTGGCTGCCGTGTAGGGCGTGGCCCAAAGCAGGGCGGCCAATTGTTCGGGCTGTGACTTGATCGCCCGCCACATGCCCATGATGCGGTCGTCCAGATCATTGATGATCTCGATGAATGCCTTCGGTTTGGCCAACAACACGGCGGCCGAGGCGCAGCACGGCTCCATGTAGACCCGGTGTTCTGGGAAGTGGGAGACAACCCACTTGGCGATGGTTGCCTTGCCGCCGTATTGGCGATAGGTAATCTTGGGTGTCGCCGTGCTCACGGTGTTTGCTCGAAGGTTGAGATAGTGACGGGCTGACTTAGGGAACACGCTCGCTGTGGCTGTTCTCTACCGTTGCCTTTGGATCGCCGTGCAGTACGCGCCTTTCAGCGAGCTGACTTGCAACAGTCGGGCGTTCTCCTCGCCGTAGGCCAGAAGCACGGACGGACCACCGGAGTTGCCCTTGGCCCTGGTCCCGTCGGGTCGATAGAAGTACAGGCGACCCTCCAGAAACAGAGCGCCGATGACCTTGCCCCAGACATGCTCGAAGAACATCGCCGTCTCCGTCCGCGCAAAGACCAAGGCGATTCCGTTGCCGTGCCGGCTGAGGCGGTCCAACCACAGCCCGGTCTGCTGACCATAAGGCGGATTGAGCCAGATGCGGCCGAACCACGGCAGTTGCAGCCCGTCTTGCGGCGGGGCGTAGTGGTGTTTGGCCGTCGTCCACGGCTGGCCCGGAGCAGCACAAGGGTCAAGGTCGAAGGGCCCCAATGCGTCGATTATTTCCGGCGGCGTCAGCCAGCAGTCGGTTTGTCCTTGCACGGCCCGGGTGTGGCTTCCGATACCTGTCTTCGCTCCATGTCCCGCCCGCGCGAGCTTGACAGGTTCAGTCATAGGTGTCCGCCTGAAAGGTCGTGTGAACGCCGATTTCGATCCGCTGCCGAGCCGTCTCGAAGCTCTCGGGTTCGAGTTCTATTCCGACGAACCGATTGCCGGTCAGCAGTGCCGCGATGCCGGTCGAGCCCGACCCCATGAATGGATCGAGGACCAGGCCGCCGTCGGGTGGCGTGACGAGGCGGCATAGATACTCCATGAGTGCGCGAGGTTTGACCGTGGGGTGGTTATTCTCGACCTGGCCTTCACACGTGCGGTCCCGCTTGGTGGCCTTAGCGCAGTAAAAGAAACGTGAGGCACCCCCTGAATCGCCGTGCTGGTTGTGCGGCCCCGAATGCCCGCGAAGGAAACCGGTCGCGTTCTCACCGGGATACGGGGCAACAAGCCGCTTCATTGCGCCGCTTTTGGTGACGCCGCTTTGCCCGTCAAGCAGCCTGCCCGCTTCCTCGTCCAATAGCAGATTTGCTGGCCAACGTCCCTTGGCATCGCCGCCGCGCGGGCCGGGCGTCGCAGCGAAATTGGTCGAACCACGGTCGGAGTAGCGCTTGGTGGCCGTTGTCTCGCCGTCGCGCCGCCCGCCTTCACCGGTGCCGATTCGCGAGCTGTCGATGTTCAGGCCCGCGACACCGTGGCGCTGTGCGTTCTCGGCGAATGTGCCGTCGAGTGGCTTCATTGCCAGGATGATGGGTTCCCATGCCGGCTTCAAAGACGAGCCCCAGCCATCCCAACGCCTGGCGATTTCGGTGGCCGGTGCCGTGTCGAGGATCTCCACGTTACCGGTCTTGCCGTGCCGCTGGCGATTCTGGAAACTGTCACCGCGGATGTCGGGTTGCTGGCGGCGGCCGACGATTTCGCGGGTCGCCCCGGCCTGCTTGTCGAGGGCCTTCGAGATATCGTGCGACTTGGGGAAGCCGGAACCGTAAAGCCACATCAGGCAATCGCGAACGTCGAAGCCGGCGTCTTCGATGGCACAAGCCAGACGGTGGAAAGTCCGCGTGCCGCCAAACGCCAGAAGCATCGCCCCCGGCTTCAGCACTCGGAGCACCTCGGCCCAAAAGTCGGGCTGGAAGGCCGTGTCGCCGCCATCCCAGGTTTTGCCCATGAAGCCCCGCGAGCCGACCCGAGTGCGGCCAAAGGGTGTTTCCGGATCGTTGTTGCGCGGGCTCCCCTTGCGGCTCGCCTGCGTAAGGTGATAGGGCGGGTCGCAGACACATGCCGTGAACTGCTCAGGCTCCAGTGAAGGGAGCACTTCACGGGAATCCCCTCGGTAAATCGTGGCCTGGTCGCACGTGATGGATATGTATTTGTCACTCATGGAGTCAACCAAAGGAGAAGTCGAAGAATGGTGTCAACCGTCGTTCACCACGCCCCGGCGAACCCGAATGCGCAGAAGTGGGCTCCCGGCCGTTTTGCTCGATGGCCCACGCCGTGCTTATGGGCCTATTGGCGCGGTGGTGGTTACTCCGCACCCCTTCGCCGCCAGTAGCGGGCCTCTTTCGGAATGCCGTCGCTCGTCAGTTCGCGGTACTTGAAGGTCACGGCTTGGCCTCGCTTGAAGTGCCGCCCTTGGAACCAGTCGGGCATATCCACGCCCGGATTGGCCGACGCGAAGACTCCCATCTCGGCCGAGGAGAACTCGCGCTCGGCATCGGTCAGGCCGGACAGTTCCAGCCGTTTGCCCGCGTATTCGGTAATCAAGGCGCCGATGCGGCCGAGGTGCTTGCTGCCCCTTGTGGTCTCACGGCCGGAGGTGAAGCCGATGATGCGAGCTTCGGCGTCCTTGAACGGCTTGTGCTTGAGGATGCCGTGGTGCCGCTTAGGGATCCAAGGCGCGAGCGGATTGCGGACCACCACACCTTCGCCACCCAGATCCAAGACCTTTTGCAGAAAGGCTTCCACTTGGGCCGCGGCCTCTCGGGGAATGTCGAACAGCTTCGTCTGCCGATGTAGGTAACACCTCGATCCGGGGCCGTTGTCCAGATTGGCGTTGAGAAATTGCAACTCGTCCTCGAAGGGCATGCCCGGCGGCATGTACCTGAAGTCGTCGCCAAAGCATCGTTTCGGCACTGGTACGCCCTCATACGGCACGGGTGTGGCGTCGAGGCGCTGGCGAATCCAATGCTCGCAAGCGATGAAGTCCATTGCCTGCACCATATTGGCGTTCTTGATCTCGCCGGTGGAGAAGACGCTGGCTAGCGGCGGGCTGGAGTAGACCGCGTAGACGATCTTGTCCATGAAGCGCGGGTCGGGCGTGTCGCCGCCACAAATTGAGCGGCAAAGCTGGAAATTGCCGCGTCCGGCCCACAACTCGCCGTCCAGCGGGCAGCAAGGCAGCAGATTCAGGAACGCATCCGGCGCGATGATCGGATTGCCGTATCGGGACCACAGGCCCGTGGCGACCGGCTTGATCTTGGCCTTCTTCTGGCCAGTCTTCGGGTCGATGATGCTGGCCCAGGGCACCTGCTCGGTCGGGAGCCCTCGGCTCAGGCCGCCGTCCCAATAGCAGCGGGTGCCATCGAGCTTTTCGGAAATGAACCACCCTGCCACGTCATGCTTGGGCGGTTCGTAGTGGTCGGCCAGTTGCAGGAATTCGCGTCTCATGGGAGTGCCTGATCTCGCTTATGCCGAACAGAGGGACTTGAGCAGCAGTTCCACATCGGACGTCCGCCGGGTCTGCACCCGCCGTTCGATTTCCACCGGCCGGCTGTAACAAAGCAGGTGGTTGCCGTTGGTCGCGACCAAGGCGGAGTGTTCCAGCCAGTGCGCGAAAATGAACTCGACGGTGTGCATGTTTATTTCCGGGTGAAGCTGTCTTCACCGGTTAAATCAGCAACGCGAGAAAAAGTTAGAGTGAATCCGAGTTGACCGGATCATCGGACTCCAAGGCGGTGTGAACGCGGTCCCGCAGCACGCGGAAGAGGTCGTAGATCGTGGTCAACGGCACGGAGAGGGCGTCAGCGATCTCTTGAAAGGTGTGTCCCTCCTCGCGGAGCTTCAGGCATTCGCGCTCCGTGGGCGACTTGCAGCAGGCGTCAACCGTGTCGCGGAGGTCCACCATAGAAAGCGGCGAGTGTCCTGGGAGCCACACTGGGACCACGTTACGGACCACAGGTGCTTGGATGGGGTGGCCGTTGGTGCGTGCCGCACGGTTGGACTCCCACGGCACGTGAATGCCTCGCTCAAGCGGAAGCAATTTCAACATCCCCCGCGTCACCGATCGTCCCATATAGGTATTGAGGGCCTTTGGGGTCTTGATCTTGCCTGCGGCCACCTTGTTAACGGCCTTGACCAGACCGACGTAGCCGGCGCTGACCAAATCGTCGCGCAAATAGGCAACGCTCGGCATTCGCCGAATGAGCGCATCCGCCTTGACCACAACCAAGGCCATGTTGTCCTCGATCATGGCGTCTCGGGCCGCCGTGTCTCCGGCCGCCACTGCCGGAAACAACTGATTGTTCTTCTCAATGGTGGAAACCATGCTCAGACTCCGATCCTGTCGATGCGCCAAAGGTGCTGGGTGAAGAAGCCGCGCTGCCGGCAGGCTTCGCGGGAGTAGTCGTACTCGTGACCGTCCGGGTCGAAGATGCGGCCGCGCTGGTAGGCGACCGCGTGGCCACAATGGCGGCCGATGCCTTCAATCACGCCGCGACTGCCCTGGATTACCCGCGTGAAGCGGTTCCAGTTGTCGTCCGGGTAGGCGACCATGTGCTCGCTGCTGCCCGGCGATGAGCAGAGCACGGGGTACAACTCGACCCGCGTGGCCGCGTGGCCGTGGTTCAGACAGAGGTGGATTAACTCTTGGGGATGGAAGCCGCGCCGGCACATTGGCTCGGGCAGCTCGGGCTTAACGATCTGGCTGCCGTCATGGCCGATCTCGTCGAAAATGACTGAAAGCGGCAGCCCCAAAACCATCGCGAAGGATGCTGGCAGGCACATCCAGCGCTCTGGCTTACGCAGTAGGCGCATAATCTCTCCGCGGTTGAAGGTTGATAGCGGGAGCGGCGCGAGGGAGATCAGGCCGAACGGCCTTCGCGCTCTAGCTCGTCCAAGAGGGCGTCCACATCGGGAGCTTCGCCCCAGGACTTCTTCCAATAGGCTCGCCAGTTCGGCGGCCTAAACAGCTTGTCATACTCGGCTTGCGTGGCGGCGGTGAGAATCCAGATGCCAATGCCAAAGGCTTCCCACACGGGCCACTTCCGCCGCTGATCGCGGGTGAAGCTGTATCGCTTCGGCTGCTTGCAGTCGATCCAGCGGGTGCCCCACTTCTTGTGCGCAACGTAAAGGTCGGGGAAGCCGGTCTGGAACAAATTGCCGTGCGTGTGCTCGACATTCCACCCGCGGGCGTCTAGAAACTTGATAACGTCGCGCTGGATGTACCACTCCGGGCCGTGGGCTGGTCTGCGGATTGGAGCCATTACATCATCTCCGGGGCTCGAATCTTGACCGGGGCGGCACCGCCCTTCTTCTCCGCCCAGTTGTCCATGCCCTCGTACCAGGTCATGCCGATCAGCGGAACGTGACCGCGGAATGACTCCACGACTTCGCGGACGCTCTCCGTGATCTCCCGGACGATGGCGGGCATGGCCACCACCATCAACTCGTCGTGGACGTTCAGCGGGGCCAGCATCAACGGGTGGATGCCGGCGGGCTGCAAGTCCCACAACCGCCGCTGGACCGATTTGGTGATTTCGGCCCCGGGGCTTTGGATTTCGTGGTTCGCGGCGGCTCGCATGTTGGCAGCCTGCATCTGAAAAGCGGCACCGTAGAGCGCCGATGACACCGCCCCACCGGCGGTCTGTACGCGATCACGCCGTACCACCTTGACCTTGCACGCCCGCCAATGCGCCGGAACGTTGCGGGCCAGCTCGAACAGGGCCTTGCAAATCTTGTTTTCCAGCGAAAAGTAGCGGCGGAAGCCGAGGAACGTTTCGACGTACTCGGCCGGGTTTGCCCAGACCACCGCACTCCCGATCCCGGCGGGTTGCCGCATGGAGCAGAAGGCGTCGAAGGTCTTGTTGCGGGCCTTGCCGATGCCGGGATAGCGCTTCACGAAATCCGCATAAGCGGTCTTGGCGCGGGTCTCGCTGACGCCCAACTTCTGCACTAGCGTGTTCCAATCGCCGCCGTACACCAGGGCAAACACGCCGCGCTTACCCTTGTCGTACCAGTCGTTGTCGGTGCCGGAGGAATTGATGACCTCCGCGTAGCTCAGCCCGGAAAGGGCCATGCCGAACAGGGCGTGGAGTTTCTGCGGGGTCATGCCCGTCTGCTCGCACTCACCGCAGGGTTTGCCACTCTTCTTGTCAATCGAGGTGCCAGCGCACTTCGGGCATGGCCCTTTTGTGGTCAGGTCTTTGCGCAGGGCCGGGTCGTTGTACACGGCATCGGCGATCGTCACCTCGAACGAATCAAAGTCGCCGCCACAGAGGATCATCTGCTCCCAGAAGAGCGGAAACATCTTCCGCACGTCTTTGGCGTGTTTGATCCCCTGCGGATTCAGGCCGTCCGCCCCGGCCATGCGACTGGAGAGGGTGCCGATGACCACGAAGCTGGCGTGGAACTTGCCGGCCAGCAGCAGCTTCTTGTAGAGTTCAACTTCTTTGGCGGCGATCTTCACGTCCAGGATTTGCTTCGACCGGATGGCCGCCGGATGCTTGCCCGGCTGGATGAAGCCCGAGCCGCCACAGCGGACACAACCTGGCGCGCCCTCGCACCGGCCACACGGCTCTTGCTGTGCAATTTCCCAATTCAGGATGGCTTCCAGGTTGCTCTTCTTCGTCGACTCCTCCAGGACGATCGCCTCCGTGGGGTCCATTGCCGCCGTGATATAGCCGCGGACCTCGCCCGGCTTGTTGATATTGACCGGACTGGCCGCCACCGTGGCCTCGGCCTTGGCCAGCAGTTGCTTCATGCCGGAGATGTTGATGGAGAAGCCGTGCCAGCGGACGGATGGCACCATGCAGGCCAGCGTAGAATCGTCGTCGCCCGGCGTCGGGCACTCGAAGTGCTTGTCGAGCGCCCGCGTGTAAACGATGTCGTCGTTGGCATATTCACGGGCGTCCAACCGGGTGGCCCAGTGTTCGATATGCTTGTCAATCACGCCTGGCCAGGCGTAACCCAACAGGGCGTCCTCGCCCGCCTTGGGCTTGGCACGCTTGGCGACCACTTCGTCATCGTCATGCTCATCGTCCAGGCTCAGCGCAGGGTCGGTGAGTTGCTCTTCGACGGCGACCTTGATCTTCTGCTTGCCCTTCTTGCGCCCCCACACTTCCCAGTTCTTCTCGGGCGACGACACGGCCAGGGCTGTGGGCGCGTAGCCCAGTTCGTAGGGACGCCAGGCCGTAGGTGGCTCGACGTCCTTGAAGTGGTACTTGGGCTTGAAGCCCATTGCATGCTCGGCGAGGAACTTCAGCCCGCCAGCCGGGTTGAACTTGAGCACGACATCCTTGAAATCGGTGTCGATGTCGCCGTAACGGTCCTTGCGGTCAAAGACCTGCCATTTCGGTGCATTCGGATCGGCCGAGCGGGCGAAGTAGATGTTGTCGAGTTGGGCGCGGCCCTCCAACTCGGAAGCCAGCGCGTAGGCCAGTGCGGAAGGCACCCGCTTGATACGGATGTCTTCGCGGGCCATGAGGGACTGGTACGGACCCTTGCGGGAATGGAGCATCAAATCCAAGGCGCAGGCTGGCTTAACGCATGGCCCGTCTTGTCCCTTCGGCTCCAGCAAGGCGATTTCATCGATGTGCTCCCGTGGAACCCAGTCGGGGTTCGCGAGGCGAAAGATGGTGTAGGTCTTGGCAATGTGGAACCAGTCGAACGACAGGTTGAAGCCGACGACCGTGTGCTCGGTCAGCCACTCGATCAGGCGCAGCGTTTCGCGGATCGGCCGCCGCCAGACCTCGTGAAGCCGGATCGGGCCGTCTCCCTCGGCGTACTGCAACAGCACCATCATGCTGTGCAGTCCGCAGGTTTCGCTGTCGATGTAGACCTTGCTCATACGGTGAATACCGTGTAGTGCCAGGTGTCGCCGATCACTTCAGCGGACGTGACAGGCGCGGACGTGTGGAAGCCATTGCGAAAGCGGATGGACATAAGGAGCCCCTTGCCGATCCAGCCATCTACCGCGCAGTCCGGCGGAAACCGGCCGCTGAGGTACTGCCCCACGGTCGGCAGGTGCAACGCCGGGTCGCTCGACGTGATTTCCAGTAGTCCCGCGCTGGCCAGCACCACCTTCATTTCGTAGACGTGGTTCATCGTCTCGACGAAAAGGCGCGAGTCGGCCGGAAGCTGCCGCACGTCGACGCCCGGTTCGCTTCGCAGTGTTTCCGCTAAGGTCGTCATGTGAGGCCCCACCGGTTAAATCAGCAATCGCCGGCCAAAGTTGGAGTGGCTTCCTGAATCTCTTTTTCGATCTCGGCATCCGTGACGTAGCCCGCGCACCAGGCCCCTATCCGCGGAGCCAATCCCGTGATGCCGCACCCGAGCATCTTGGCAACCACCCGGTTGATCTCGGCCTTCGACTTGCGGTAGCCGAACTTCCGGCGACACGACGGGTCTAGATGCCGCATGGATGCCGTCTTGCCATGTTCCTGCTTCACCTGAACGATCTTGTGGGCGGCGGCGATCTGTTCTTCGGGCGGCAATGCCGCTAGTACCTTGACGTTGCACATAGCCAACAGCCCTGCTGCCGCGAACTGCTGCACTTCTTCGGTGAGCGTCAATAGCCGTTGCCGGTCATGGACCCATCCGGTCGGTCGCTTGAGTTCCGCGGCTGCCACTCGCAGGCTCACGCCGTCTGGATAGAGACGGGCCATTGCCCGCGCCTCTTCCAGTGGATTGAGGTCTTTGCGTTCCAGGTTTTCGACGAAGTTCAGCATCCGGGCTTCGTGATCGCTCAGCCCGCTACGGATCATCGCCGGCACCCGCACCCACTTCAGGAAGACCTCCATCGCCCGGTAGCGGCGGTGTCCAGCGATCAACCGGTAGTCGAAGCCCGCAGGTTTCTCGCCTACCATGTCCGCAATGGGCTGGACCACAATCGGGTAGTCCAGTCCCTTCAGCTCGACGCCGCCGCCCCGCAACCGGATGCTCTCGGCCAAATCGGAGACCGATTGCAGCGTGAACTGGCCGCGGCAGTTGAAGTCGGCATCGTAGTAGATGCGATCCAGTGGCAGGGGGTAGGCGTCATACTGTTCCAAGCGTTGCATAGTATGGAATCGCCTTCTCGCCCAGCCACTCCCAGACCGACGCCTGGCCGTTGTCGGTGATAGCGACGTAGGTGTCGTGTTGACGAGCCCAGCAACCGCTGTTGAAGTGGTAGTCGCCGATGTTGCCCGGTTCGTGCGTATGGCCGTAGACCACAACGTCGCACTTTCGCTCACGGCGGAACTTTTCCACGCCCGCGACCATCTCCGTCTGGCGGCCGTGTTGGAAGGTCAGCGTCCGCCACAGCGTCAAGGCGCTTTCCAAAGTGCCGACAAACTCGTCGGCCACGGCATGGCCGTGACGAACGGGCCCTTTGTTGCGGTCCTCCAACATGCCGCTGATGATGGCCGTGATTTCGCCCACGCCAGGGTTCAGGTCGCAACAGTAGGGGTCGGCCTCGTGCCCGTGGAGGAAGGCGAACCGCCGGCCGCCGATTTCCTCTTCAAACGGATGGCGGGACCGCTGGAAGAGCGGGTGGTCAATCATCAGCGGCGTGCCGATCAGGGGAGCCAGGGCATTGTCGTGGTTGCCGACGATCCATTCGGCCCCCAGTTCATCGAGCCGTTTCATGAGCGGCAGGTAGGCGCCAATCGCCGCGCCCACCGGCACCTGCCACCAATCCAGCAGATCGCCGAGGATCAGCAGTCGGCCGCGGGCCTCCTCGACGAACTTGAGGAAGCTGTAGAACCGCTCTTCGCGGCCGTTATAGGCGAAGTTGTCGCGGGGGCCGCGGTCGCAAAGGTGCAGATCACTGATGCAGAAGGTTGGCATAGGCACACTCGCAGGTCATGGGTCGATGTCCAAGTCGTCATCCCGATCGTCGTCCTCCTCCTCGTCCCATTCCTCGGGCTGCTCGTAAGCGGGTCGGTTCAAAGGATCGTCGTTGTTGCGCATGGGGCTCTCCGCGTTACTTGCACTTGGCGCGCAGTTCGGCAATCACCTCATCGAGCGTCTGGTATTGGCCTGCTGCAATGGCGGCCCGGCACTGGCGAGCTAGTTCGGCGTTGTACAGCACTACCACATCGTCCACGCTGTAGCAGCGGCCGAGCCACTGCCGCCAGACGCAGAAATGAAGTTGCCGGTCGCCGTCCCAATACCAAGTCCGATGCGTCAGCGGCACAAGCTGCAAGAAGTAATAGAGGAGGGTGGCGAGACTCTTCATGGTTGATGGATTCCTAGTTGGTTAAAGGCAATCGTTTCCACGGTAGCGGTCCATGAGTCGGTCCATGACCTGATGCAGCGTCAAACCGTGGGCGTAAATCAACGTGTCTCCGTAACCGAAGAGCAATTCGTAGCGGACGACCTCGCCGGTCTGCATCCGGGCGTCGATGAAATGTCGGTCGGTGTTGACCAGACGTTCCTGTCCGTCGCAATGGCCGGCGATGAAGAATGCTCTCATGGCTGCCACCAAGGGACTCGCGGGCCGAAATAAGGCGGCACGTAATAGGGCGGCCATCCCCACGCCTCGATCACGTGCATGTAGTCGGAACCGTTCTGAAAATACTGGTGACGGTAACCGCCCTCATACACGGCCTCGCCCCGGGCGTAGGACGGGGCCGGGAGGCTGTATTGGCACACCCGCTCTCCGTTTCGGTGCGTGTAGTAACTGGGCAGGAATATCCACTCCGCGTGTGCGGTCGTGCTGCCCAGCACAACCATGGCCAACCAGAGAAGGGTTTTCATTGCAACGGTCCAATCTCCCGGCCGCCGTCGATCAGGTAGCGTCGTGGGCCGTTCTTCTCGTTCTCGTGACGCAGCTTGACGTTCATTCGCCAGGTGATGCCATGCTTCGGGTTAACACCATGAATCCACTGAGCAGGTTCTCGATAGCCGGAGAGCGCGTTGTAGGCGAAGGCGTCGGTGCCCACCCACGAGCCGTTGACCAGCAGTTCGCCATCCACGTCGGACAAGGTGCTAGCGGCATGGTGGTGTCCCACGCAGAAATAGCGGCAGCGCTGTGCGCCGGCGGCGGCCCCCAAGGCGATCAGGCCCTTCTGACGGCGGACCATGCCGTACCAGGGAATGCCCAGGTTGCTGCGGACATCATCCCCATGACTGACGTTGAACCCAACGCCGTTGATGTTGACGTTGGCGCTCCACGCATCGGGGATGGTGAAGTTGACGTTGCCCAACTCGCGGCAGTGCAGTCGTGCCACCTCGGCGACCAGGTAGTCCCAGTTGTCGTTCGCGCCGAGGTAATCCTTCTTGGGCGTCCGCCGGCCGTGGTTGCCTGCCAGGTATAGGACGTGGACCTGCTCGAAGTGGGCCGCCAAGTCGCGGTACATCAGGGCGTGCAGTTGCCCGATGGCCAGGCAGTTCTTGAACTGGTTGCGGTAGTAGGACCGCTCGCAGGCTTTGTGGATTTCACCGCTGGTATAGTCGCCATAGGCCAGCACCCATAGCACTGGAAAGCGGAACTTCGGTGCCAGGGTGTCCTGGGTCCATTCGACGACGCTATCCACGTAGCGCTCCGCACGGGCGCAGGAGACCGGGAAGTTGTAGTTTTCGAGGCCGCCAACTTCCTCGGGCCGCACGACTTGATCGTGGTGGCCGTCCGAAACGTGTATGACGCAATGCTCGACGATCTGGGCCTTGCGGCGGAAATCCAAGGCGGACGGGAGAGTCGCGAAGGGCTTGACCCGCTGCTCCATTTCGCCGACGACGGCCTTGAACAGGCCGGCGCTCTTCGCCCCGGCCTTGACCTTGGCACGCTCGCGGTTGCGCTCCTCCGTGAGGTGGACGACCTCCGCTTCCAACTCCAAGACCCGCTTATCGGTCGGGTCGTAGCCCGGGATCTCCTTGTGCTGGCCGCCGGCCCGCCTGGGCGTCGGCGGCTCGCCGTTGGGCCAGGGCACGTCCTTGTGAACCCGGCCGGTGGCGATGTCGGACACGAGGGAGCGGCTGACGCCACACTTCGCGGCGATGTCGGGCTGCTTGGTGCCCTCGCTGATGGCCGCCTTGATCCCAGCGACCTCTTGACTGGTCAGTCTCATGGTGTTTCCTTCGTCGAGCGGCCGGGCGGCGGCAGGGTACCGCCACCCGGCTCATGTGCGGTCCGAATCAACGCCCCACAATGAACCGCTTCGCCCATGCGAGAGCCGCGTCGAAATCCAACGACGGCTTGAAGGCGGCGGGAGTTGGCTCGCCCCGAGAAGAACCGCTCGGCGATCCGCCGTCTTCCACGGGCATGGCTTCGATTTCGGCCAGCGTGGGCAGCTTCGCCTGGGGGTCAATCGCCCATTCGATCTTGGCGGCCTTGGCAAAGGCATGGATGCGCCGCACGGGAACAATGAAGTTGAAGCCTTGGAGCTTCATCACGCCCTGGGTCAACATGCCTACGTATTGGCCGTTGGCCTTGAGGAACATGCCGCCGCCGGAGGAGCCCGGGAAGGCCACGGCGGTCACCTGGTCGAAGACCTTGACATTGGCCCCCTTCATTTCCAGGGTGCGGCCCACCTGGCTCAAGACGCCCTCGGTGTAGCTGTTGGCACCGAACTGGCCGAGCAGGCTGCCGCAGTGGCTCAATTCGACTCCGATGGCTGGAATGTAATTCATGCCCGTTTTGAACTTAGCCGAGACCGCCAACGGGTAGGCGTTCATGCGGCGGACCATCAGCAGGGCCAGGTCTTCGCCGAAATCAGGGTCCGAAAACTTGATAACCTTGGCGTCCAGCTTCGTTTCCCCGACCCGCCGCCCGTTTTGCTGGAATTCCTGGACGATCTGCGCGTCCCGAAACTCGACCAGCGTGCGGGTGCCCCCGTCCGCGGTGATGACTTGGCGGACTACGCGGAGGTTGTCAACGACGTGGCCGGCGGTCCAGATGAAGGAAACTGTGTCGTCGCCGATCTTGCGGGTGACGATGGTGCCGGAGCCTTGGGCGTCGCCGGCCTTGATGGTGACACTGATCTGCTGCAAGTCATCGGGCACGCCGGCAAGGGCCGTACCGCCCGGCAAGGCGATGGTGAGGGCAAGCGTGAGGGCCAAAAGCAGGTACTTCATCGTTGCAACTCCAAGAGGTGAAAAGGGTAAACCGCGTGCAAGAGGCCAGCGCCTCTCAAGAATCAGGAAAGACGTAGTCGATGGTGTGCTCGCGGTTGCAGTCGCCGCACGCCGGAATGATCTCCGTGCACTGCACTTCAATTTGGCTCTCGAACTCCGGGCGAAGATGAAAGACGAGTGCCTCGTGGACGATATCGCCGAATAACTCGTGGTCGTCGTGCCGTGGCCAGTCGGCCGTGATATGCACGGTCGCGCCGCGGCCGTCGCCCTCTGTGGCCATGGGCTCCAACTCAATTTCGCGGAGGCGGATGTCGCCGTAACGCTGGCACATCCTCAGCAAGCCGCAGCGCACATTGTCCTTCAGGTTGTCGCGGTGCCGCGGCGACCACTTCCCTGCATGCAAGAGAACATCGCACTGGACACGACTCACGACACGGCCTCCACGACTTGCAGGGTCCCGTCTTCGCCTTCGCTCTCCCATTGGACGCCGGCCATCAGTTCGCCCATCGTCATGAGTTCCAGCTTCCGGTTCTCACGGATCACGTCCAAAACCCGCTCATCGCTGGGAAGATGAATCAGATCTACGATCAAGCAGCCCTTGTTCAGGTCCATGCCGATGCGGTGGATGCGATCTTCCGACTGGACCCGGTATTCGGGCTTCCACGAGTTGGACCAGTAGACCGCGGTGCGGGCTTCGACTAGCGTTAGGCTCATGCCGCCCGACTCGGGGTTCGCACAAAAGGCTACGCGGGGATGGTTCATGTCGGCCCAGTAGTCCAGCGGCTCTTCCGTGACGGATTGCTTGTCGTGCGTGAGAACCTGGAACGTGCCCTGGTCGCAGCGGACGACGTTCCACTTTTCCTTGAGGCAGAGATTGACCACGCGATCGACCGACCCGGTGAAGCCCGCAAAGACCACCAGCCGGCCGGTCTCTTCGTTCTCGTCCAAGAGCATCTTCATCGCGGCTTCCTTGGGGCACGGAACCTCGCGGGTCGTGCGAACCAGCTTGGGCACTTCGCGTGCGCCGCCGCAGACCGGGCAAGGCACCGACTGCTCGATCAGCCTGGCAACAACCTCGGCGGGGAGCAGTTGTACGCCGGGATAGCTCCGGTCCGGCTCCCGCGGGTCGATCCACTCTCGTACTGTGCCGTCGCTACAGTGACGGCAGCGGGTCATGCCGTCCTGCACCTCGCGGTACTGGAACCCGTCGCTCAGCTCACGAAGCAAGGTCATGCCGGTGACGGCGTTTGGAGCCGACTCGACGATGGCCTCGGCCACACGCAAGGTACTCGCCGCCGGCTTGCAAAGGATCTTGCGATATCGCTTATCGGGTAGGTCCAGGCAGTCCTTCTTGTGCTTGATCGTCACGAGCCCTTGGAGCCGCTTGTGGAGGTAGGCAACCTCATTCTTGCTGGGCTTGAACTCGTGGTAGTCGGCCGGATCCACCAGGCCGTCCAGTTCGTGTGGCCCTTCCTCCCGCGTCTCACCGCACTCGACGCACTTCCGCTCGTCGTCTTTCCAGCCGATGCGCCGCTTGAAGGTGCCGGCATCGAAGGTCTGCTGGACCATGAAGGCCATGCGTTCTTCCATCGCCTTCTGGCTGCCTTCCCGCAGGAAGCCGGGCCAAGCGATCTCGCACTGGCTCCACCAGTCCACCGGCGACTTGGGCGACGGGGTGCCGGACATCTCGATCACGAAGCCCTTTTCCAGGCCGAACTTCTCGCGGATCATGTCCGCCAACGCTTGGCACGCACGCGAGCGTTGCGATCCCGAGTTCTTGCAGCGGCTCGATTCGTCGCAGACCAGACCGGCCGGAACCGGCATGCCGGGCTTCCACTCGTCCACCCAGCGCGTCAACCCTTCGTAGGTGAAGAACTCAACGTGGAAACGATCGAAGGGGAAGTGCCACTTGCGAAATTCGCGTTGGATGTTCGGCAGGCTGGTCTTCGGGCCGGCCCAGAACCACCAATCGACGCCCGACCGCTCGATGACCTCTTGTGCCGAGAGAGTCTTGCCCGTGCCCATCTCGGCGGCGAAGATGTGGTAGTGATAGGTCAAGCCCGCATCGGACAAGTCCTTTTGGTGATCTTTCAGCGGCCGGGCGTACTCGTGGCGCACCAGCGGCCGGTCAAACCAGGCGTAGGCATCCTCGCCCCCGAGGAAGGAAAGCTGGAACCGGTTGCGCTGGCAATCCTCCACAGACCATATCTTCTGCGGGTTCTCTTCCTCATACCCGTGCCAGCGCGACCCGCGCATGGCCTTGATCTCGTCCTTCAGCGAGTAGGGCGACTTGACGAACCAGATGCGGCCGTCCTTGTACTCCAGGGTCGCCGACACCAGGATCGGCGTACCGGAGGAAGTCGTGGTTCGCAGCTTGGTTTGGACGACCGACATCAAATCTTCCCTTCTTCGATGAGGCCGGCGATCTTGCGCATCACGGCTGCCTCGAAGACGCCTTGCCTGGCAGCCTTGACGTTGCACGGCATCACGGCCAGCCGGCCGGATTCCGCGAAGGATTCCGCAGCCATCCGCCGAAGCGCAGTCGCCACTCGCTTTCGCTCGTTTACACACACGACTTGTTCGCCCATCTCCGCACCTTGGTCCGAATCGCTGTCACCGGTTGAATCAGCAAAGCGGAAAAAAGTTAGAGCGATTCCAGTCGGGCGGCGGCAATTTGGCAGTTGTGCTCGTCCAACTCGACTCCGATCGACGGGCGGCCGAGCGTCTTGGCGGCCAGCAGGGTCGTGCCGCTGCCGGCAAACGGGTCCAAGACCAGGCCGCCGGTGGGCGTGGACAAGAGAGTCAGGAGGTACTGCATCAGCTTCAGGGGCTTGACCGTGGGGTGGTCGTTCTTCGGCCCCCAGGCTGGATTGCGTTCCCTCTTGGTGGCCTTGGCGACGTAGAAGAATCGGCTCGCCCCGCCGGAGTCTCCGTAGGTGCCGCGTTCCGAAGCCGTGTCTGGGAAATCGCCGTGATAGCCACCATCGCCTTTGCTGCGATTGCGCTTTTGCCCGGCCTTCATCAGGCCGCTTGTGAGAGTGCCGGTTTGCTCGTCCAACCGAACCGCGGCCTCCTCGTCCAGGAGCAGGTTTGCCGGCCAACGGCCGGACGCCGCACTGCCCACGGGGGACCGGGCGACACTGACCCAGCCGCCGTCCGCATGCGACTCGGGGTTGCGGACGCGGTTCGTTGCGTCCGTGCCGATGCGGCTGGCACCAATGTTGAAGCCGGCGACGCCCCACCGCTCGGCGTTGTGGGCCAGCGTACCGTCCAGGGGCTTCATCGCCAAGATGATGGGCTCCCAGGCCGGCTTGAGCGAGTTGGCCCAACCAGTCCATTGCTTCGCCAACTCCGTGGCCGGGGCCGTGATCGCGCATTCGGCGGCCGGGTTGTGCAAGTCGCCGTAGACCTCGTTGGTCCGTCCGTGGTCTGCCAGCGAGTACCCGGGCTGGCCCAACTTGGTGCCGACGACCTCACGCTTGGCCCCCTTCGCCTTGTCGATCAGCAGGCCGATGTCCGGGGCCTTGGGAAAGCCTTGGCCATAGAGCCACATGAGGCAGTCACGAATCTCCCAGCCGGCGTCCTCGATCGCGCAGGTGAGCCGGTGGTAGGTCCGCGTTCCGCCGAAGGCCAGCATCAACGCGCCGGGCTTGCAGACCCGCGCGATGGCCCGCCAGTATTCCGGGCCGGGGATCGCCTTGTCCCACTCTTTGCCCATGAAGGAAAGGGAATAGGGCGGGTCTGTCACCACGAAGTCCACCGAGGCTTCCGGCAGCGTCGGCAGGACATCGCGGAGATCGCCGCCGTAGAGCGTGATATTGTCTCGCTGGTAGTGCGGATTCATCGTTGCGGCTTGTATTCCAAGAGGAGAGTGTGGTCAGGGGCCTCGCGGGCGCGGTAGTCGCCCCACACGTTCAGGCCCGCACCGCAGAAGAGGCGATAAACCTTGTTGAAACCGGCGCGGACGGAGGGCTCGGCGCCGCTCACGGACCCGGCCGCTACAGCGTCGCGCCACTGGGCCAAGGTTCCCGTCACTATGGCCGCGGTCATACCGCGAACCGTCGTCTCGGCCGTGACAAAGGGCATCCCGGCACAGCGTTCCAGGATGTCGAGCATGTCTCGCTCATCGGCAACGACGAACACGCTGAACGAGACATGCGACAAGAGGTTCGGCGCAAGGCCCGCCGGGGCCTTCGGGTCCCGTAGCGCAGCCAGGCAACTGAGGTATTTCTCCGCCTCGGAGAGATCGCGCGACGAGGCGTCGGCCGCTCGCGCCGGGGTATAGCCCAGCACGTGCAGGCACGCGCCCAGAAAGGCGCGAAAGTTGACGGCCGGTGTGGTAACGAGCAACACTTCAGGGTTCATTGGCACGCCGGGGAGACGCCTGCGCAGGCGGCAAGAGAATGTTGCCGCCCGCGCAGGTCGGTGAAACCCGCCCATGATGCACGTCACCTCCGCGAAGGGAGCGGTGCGGCGGGTGTGATGGATAACCCCGCCGGGGCCTTGCGGCAGATCCGGCGGGGAGCAAATGGCACGACGAGTGACAGAGCTAGCGGGCGCGGCTGGTCTGCTCTTGGGCTCGCTCCACGCCGTTGTCCTTGATGGTCAAGAAGGCGTTGATTTCCTTGACGATCCGCTGGGTCGGCGGCACTTTTTCGAAGGGGGTCGCGCACTTGACCACCACGGGGACGTGCCACGAGTAGGTGCCCTTTTCGACCAGCCGGCTCTTCAGTGTCAGCGGCAGTGGGCCGTGCGGCTGCAAGTCGCCCACGTCTTCACCCTTGGCCGCCTTGGCATCGATGTCGGCCTGCGACAGCGGCAGGTAAGGGTAGACCTTCTTGGCCTCGCTGCGGCTCGATTTGTTGCCGCAGAAGAATTCCAGGAAGCGGCCGGTGCTCCGCTCGTAGACGAGGAAGCTGGGGCCGTACATGCAGTGGCTTTCCTTTTCCAGCGACTGGGCGGCGATCCGCTTGAATTCATTGGCCTCGGGATCGTAGTTGACGATAATCGCCTCGCTGTCGGTCATGTCGATGGCCTTCGGCCGGCGGGCCAGCGGGATGATGTCGATGGTGTCGCCCAGGTCGATCACTTCCTCGTCGGACTCGGGGATGCCGTAGTTGCCCGGCCCTACCAACTTCTTGTTGATCGCCTTGCCCTTGGTGAACAGTTGCAGCCGGCCGATGTAGTCGGCACTCTTGGCGAGATCGGCAAACACTTCGTCGCTTCCGATCTGGGTGGAGGGGAGTTGTTCCAGGTTCACAGGGACCAGGCTCGTGTTGTCGGACATTGTTGTTGCCTCAAACTCGGTGAGTGGAAAAAGGAATACGTGCGGGCTAAGGTTGCTTGTCGGGCGCCTCCTTGGAGAGTTTGCGGTTGCGGTTCATCACGGCTTGTCGCTGGGCCTCGACGCTTTCCCGGTCGAGGTGCATTACCCACGCCAGCGCGATGTGCCAAGCCGCCAGTGGTGTCGCACAGTTTTCCGCGGCCAACAGGAGAGCGGCCTGTGCCGGGTTCTCATACTCGGGGAGGACTTCCTTTAATGGCCGCATGTGCGCCACTGGCTTGAAGTCTTCTGTGAAGAAGGCATCCAGCTTGCCTTGCCGCACCGCCTCTTGAAACTGCTTCAGAAAGGATTGGGCCATCGCGCGAAAGTCGGCGACCGGCATCGTGCGCGCGGCGTCGAAGAACTCGGCCTGGTGCTTGTAGGGAATGCGGGCCAGTTCGTAGGCGGACCCCAGCGACATTTCGCCGCGTTCCACGGCCAACTGAAAGTCCTTCCGCAGCTTGTCCAGTCCCAGGGTGTCCCTGATCCAGCGCGGGCTCTTGTGGATGATCCCCACCAGTTCGTAGTCCTTGATCCCCGGTCGAGAATCAATGATCCGCCGAATCTGCCGGGCATATTCCAGCGGCGTCGTTTCCGGCCGCACGGCATTCGCCTGAATCTGGATTGCTAGCAGGTCGTCGTCGGTCAAGTCCTTGATGACGGAGGGAAAACCGCTCAAGGCAATCTCGCGGCCCGCCGTGACGCGGTAGAGTCCGTCCGCCACGTCGTACTTGCCGAGAAATCGAGACGACGGACGGACGCAAATCGAATTCAGCGGTCCGTAGTGGGCCAGTGAATCCCGCAGTTCCAAGTAGGCCACGCCGGCGCGGTTCACCAGGCGGAGAACCACGGGCGGGTCAACAAGCTGATCGAGCGGCAGGAAGCGAAATTCGTCCATCGCACCCTAACCAGATACCAGAATCAGCCGTTTTTTCGGCTCGGGGCGAAAATTGCCGCGATTCCGGTATCTGGTAAGGGAAAGACCGTGATCACGCGCAGACAACCGGCGTGTAAACGCCGCAATCGGAGCTATCCATGCCGAAGGTCAGCGAAGCCCTCCACAGGTTCCTTCAGGCCCGCAAGACGGCCGCCAACGCCGACCTGATCGACCGCTGCACACTGGCGATGGAGACGCAGGTGAACGTCGCCGCCGGAGACGGCGAGGCCGTGCCCGGCAAACGTTCGACTTATTCCAACGGGACCGACACCTGGCACTCCATCCGCATTCCCAAGGATGCCAACTCCGAGCCGTCGTGGGACGACTACAACATTGGCTATCCCTTCGATCTGCACGCCGAAGGAATCGGCATGACCGGCTGGGACTGGCAGGCACGGCGCGCGCGCTGGGTGGCGTTCGACTTCGACAGCCTGACCGGTCACGCCAAGGGCGTCGGCATCACCGACGAAGAGTTGGAAAAGGTCAAACAAGCGGCCATGCTGCCCGAGTATGTCGAAGTCCGCAAGAGCACGGGCGGGGGCGGCATCCACCTCTATGTCCACTTCGACGAAGCCGGCATCCCCTGCGAGAACCATACGGTCCACGCCGCATTGGCCCGGTGCGTGTTGGGCATGATGTCCAGCGAGTGCAACTTCGACTTCGCCTCGCAGATCGACTGTTGTGGCGGGGTGATGTGGATATGGCACCGGAAAATGACGGTCGAAGGCCAGGGTCTTGCCCTTTTGAAGCCTGCAACGAAGGTGTTATCGGCTTCTGATTTGCCCGCCAATTGGCGGGACCATATTGAAGTGGTCACCCGCACGCGCACCAAAGTGCGCATCAGTGGCATCAACGAAGACAGGCCCGATCTCTTCGAGGCCCTGGCTTCCTCCCGCAAGATCATCCCCTTGGATGACTCCCATAAGGCCCAGATCGAGGCCCTCGGGCGTTCCAACTACACCACGCTCTGGATCGCCGATCACCATCTGCTACAAACCCATACCCGCGCGTTAAAGGAGTTAATGGATGGGCCAGAGGGTAAAGAGCTGAACCTGGTCGGCGTCTTCGATACGAACTCGGAAGGACGGAATCCCGGCCAGCCCAACTGTTTCCTCTTTCCCCTGACCAATGGCGGCTGGCGAGTCTACCGCTTTTCGCCCGGCATTGCCGAGGCGGAGACCTGGAGCCAAGACGGCCAGGGGTGGACCACCTGCTATTTCAACCGCCGGCCGGACCTGGCCATCGCCGCCAAGACCCGCGGTGGCATCGAAGACCCGGAAAAGCCGGGGCACTACGTTTTCAAGACGCCCGAGGATGCCGTGCAGGTCGCCAAGGCCCTGGGTCAGGACGACATTGCGGTCGACGCGATGTTTGCGGACCGCAAGACCACGCTCAAGGCCCACAAAGACGGCCGCCTGGTCATGGAGATCGAACGCAAGAAAGGGGACGCCGAGCACAAGGAGCCGGAAGGCTGGTTGGCGAAGAAGACAAAGTGGATTCGGGTCTTCGAGACAACTATCAGCGACAAGAAAGATGACGACCTCGGGCTGACCGAATACGACAACCTCATTCGCGCCATCGAGACTTCGGCCAAACAATTTGTCGGCTGGGTGGTCTACAAGGGCGGCGAATGGATCGGGCACCCGGCCGCCAACGTAAAAATGCTGCTGCAAAGCCTGGGCAACGCCAAGGACGCCGCCGAGTGCGTCATGGGCACGGCAGTCGGCAAGGGGTGGCGGCTGGTCAGCCTCCCTTTTCGTGAAGAGTATCCTGGCGGCCGTCAATGGAACCTGGACGCCGCCCAATTCCGTCACAAGCCGGCCGAGTTGGAGCCGGACCAGACGCCGCTGCACCCCCACTGGGATCTGGTGTTCGACCATATCGGCATCGAACTGACGCCCGCCCTACGCGATTTGCCGTGGGCACAGCAAGCGAACATCAAGACCGGGGCCGACTACCTGCGGGCGTGGGTGGCCTGCGCCTTCCGCGATCCCTTCGAGCCGTTGCCTTACCTATTTCTCTGGGGCAACGAGAACAGTGGCAAGAGCATCCTCCACGAGGCGATGGAACTGCTGGTCACAAAGGGCGTCGTCAAGGCGGACAAGGCCCTGACCAGCAATAACGACTTCAATGGCGAACTGGCCGGCGCGATCATCTGCGTCGTGGAAGAGAAAAACGTCACCCTTACGCCGGGCGCTCACTCCCGCATCAAGGAATATGTCACCGCCCGAACGCTCTCCATCCGGCAGATGCGCACCAACACGTATCAGGTCCCCAACGCCACTCACTGGATTCAGTGTGCCAACACCCAGTCGGCCTGTCCGGTGATTGCCGGCGACACCCGCATCACGGTGATTGAAGTCGCCGACCTCTTGCTGGAGCAGGAGATCCCCAAGAAGAAGCTGCTCGTGAAGCTGGAAGAGGAAGCCCCGCACTTCATGTACACGCTCTTGAACCTGCAGCTTCCGCCATTGACCGGGCGGCTCCGACTCCCCGTCGTGGCGACCCCCAGCAAGGATCGTACGGTGGAGCTAAACAAGACCGCCCTGCAAAGGTTCCTTGAAGAATGCTGCCAAGGCAGGAAGGACACCCGTCTGCTCCGCTTCGGCGAGTTCTTTGACGGCTTCCAGAAGTGGCTTGACGCAGGCGAAAAGCATCTTTGGTCCAAGATCAGGGTCAGCCGGGAAATACCCAACCGACACCGCATCGTGAGGGGCCACGCCGGAGAAAGGTTCGTTCAAGACCTAGTGCTGAAGGCACCGGTGGAGGCCGAGCCATGCTGATCCAAGTCCATCAAACCACGGGCTATGTTACTCGATCCATTCTGCGAGCACGGCTGATTACCGAAGTTGACGTCGAGTCGTATCCGGAAAACCCCCAAGCCTTCGCTGACGAGCACGGCGGAGATTACCTCAAAGTTGCACCTGGAGACGAAGACCATGAGTAAGTACGGCATGACCGACAGCGGCAAACGGCAATCTTTCGGCAAGGGAATGGCGATCCGCGACACCGCCGACGACAAGCCCCGCCCCGACCTGATCTCGCCATTCGCCGAAGAACGGCAAGGCCACTGGCTCCGCATGGGAGCTGCCAAGTATGCCGAGCGCAACTGGGAGAACGGGATGCCCTTCTCGCGTTGCGTAGCCTCGCTCAAGCGACACTTGATGAAGTATCAGCAAGGAAAGCGCGACGAGGACCATCTGGCCGCGATCATGTTCAACGCGATGGCCCTGATTCACTACGAGGAAATGATTGAGCGCGGCCGGCTGCCGGAAGAACTGAACGACATGCCGGACTACGACACGATCAAAGCCAGTGGCGTTGCCAAGGCCCGCAGGACTCGGAAGTCCCGCAAGCTGAAATCCAAACGTAAGGTCGCCTGATCCATTCACCCCGCTCCGGCCCTGCAATCGCAGGGCCGGAGGCAACACCGACCGAGCGAACCGAATCATGCAAACGTATCCCGGCCTCCTCCATTTGAATGGCAATCTGCTGGTCTCCGTGGATTTAGAGACGACCGGCCGGCAGCCGGACCACCACGAGATCATTCAGATCGCCTGCGTACCTCTGGGCCCCGACTTGAAGCCGGCCCAGGGACTCATGCCCTTTTATACCGAGATCAAGCCGGACTTTCCCGAGCGAGCCGAAAAGCAGGCCCAGTTCAAGCACAACATTTCGATGGAGCAACTGCTGCTCCATGCCCCGAGCCAGGACAAGGTGCGCGACTTGTTCGTGGAATGGTTCGAGCGGCTGGACCTCCCCTTCCAGAAGAGCCTGGTGCCGATGGCCCACAACTGGGCCTTTGAATCCAGCTTCTTGAAGGCGTGGCTGGGCGTTCAACTCTTCGAGGACATCTGGTACAGCCACGCCCGCGACGGGATGCTCTTGGCCATCGCCATCAACGACAAGGCCGCCTTTCGCGGCGAGGCGATCCCCTTCAACCGGGTCGGCCTGGGATCGCTCTGCAACAAGTTCAACATCGTCAATGCCAATGCCCACGACGCCTTGGCGGACGCGCTGGCCGAAGCGGAAGTCTACCGGGCACTCTTGCAACTGTACTGAAGAGGTGGGGTTATGGGTCAGGTTTGGACGCGAGACGATTGGAACCAGTTGATCCGCGATGTCAACCAGGTGTTGCAGAACCCGCCAGGCAGCACAAGCTGTAGCCCCATCGACCCGCTCGACGAAGTGGATGAGGGGCACGTCTGGACCAAGAGCGACATCCGCGACATGCAGGACAAGCTCAAGCAGACCTGCGCGGACATTAGCTTCGACGACATCCCCGACAAGTGGCTCCAGTCGATCATCGACGACATCAAGGCCGCCAAGGACAAGGCGTGGTGCCACTGCAACCCAAGCGGCGGAGGCGGCACTGGTGGCGGCGGTCTTCCACCTTCCGCATCGGGGCATTGGGTAATCGTGCTCTGCGACTGCGAATCCGGGACGATCCGCATGTCCGACGATCAAGGCAATTGCATCCCCTTTTGTGAAGGCTGCGTCGGTCCCTTTGGCTACAACATCAACGTCCTGGGGTCGTTCACAAACGGGAGTATCGTCCAGCAGGTGTGCGCTTCCTACAACGCGAATGAATACGACTTCTGCACGCACCTGCCGCTGTCTCCCTACCGCATCCTTTCCCAGGAATCGTGGAATGCAATGGTGGCGGGACAGAAGGGCCCCTGGATCGGTACTTGCGGCTGCGGCTAGAGGAAACCCATGTCACTACCTCCCTGCGTTATGCGCGATGCGAAGCCGTTCCCGGACGGCAGTACCCAGCACTATTGCCGGCATCCGCAGTACCCCTATCGCCTGCGGCTGCTGGCGCTGCACCCCAACCATTGCCACACCTGCCCCCTGCGGCAGGAGACAGGATCGCCCCCGCCACCGCCACCCGCGCCGCCCCAAACACCCGATCCGGCCGCCTACACGCCGGGCCGATCGCGGCCGGACCTCCAGGCCATCGAACTGACGCTGCCACCCCACCAAGAGGGCCGCGACCGGAAAGTCCGCTTCGAGCCAGACGGCAGCATCGTCTACGAGAAAGCGGAAGGCGAATGGGAGCCGCCCCGCCCCATCAACGGCTACATCCGCGACCCGAGCAACGCTTGGCGATTCTTGCCGCTCTGGCTCCCCTGCTCGCTACGGCACGCTTCGGCCGTGCGGCTGGTCAACTGCGGCTGCGTGGAGATCATCGTGCGCTGTAACAACCCTGCCTGCAAGCTGTTTGCGGATCGGGTGAACTACGCTGCCTGCCAGACATGCCCGCACCGGAGTTGAATCATGCCGTGTGAAAATTGCCCGGAAACCAGCCCAGCGACGGGACGTGCCCAGACTGCCTTGGTGATTTACACCGGCGGACCGCCGCACGCGCAGTACGTGGCCGTGGGCGCAGCCATCCCGCGGCAGGACACAAACGTCCGGCTGCAATACGGCTGGCCCACCGTTCGACAGGATGGCTGCCTGGAATATCGGGGCGGCCAAAAGCCTCCAGTGCCCGAAGGCTATGCGGCCACCATCGACCCGCACGTTCTAAAGCCCGTGTGGCCCTCCTGCGCCCGCCGATTGCTCAAAGTTCAGATGCAGATGGACAGCGGACTCTTGGAGATCGACGGCGTGTGCTGCAATCCGGCCTCGGGCAAGACCGGTCGCCACCTCTTGACGCTGGCCGATTGCCAGCAGTGCTCCGTGCGCCGCGCGATTATCACAGGCTGAACTGGATTCGAGCCTTGTCCGTTTGGCAAGTCAACAGCCCGAAGGCCCGGCACTCGGCGCAGTCCACTGATTTCGGCAGGAAAACTGGCTTTTGTTGCGCCGGTCCTTGAAAATCCCTGACCAGGCGTTTCTAATGCTGGCTGTGAAAGCTACTGCCAACCCACGCGCAGGGGAATGAGATGGCAAAAATAGTCACTGGACCCGACCTCGTTAAGCACCTTGGCATTAAAATCGACGACCCATTTTACGGTGCGAAGTCGGCGGAAGAATTGGCTGAACTCGGAGCCTTGCGATTCTATTACGTAATCGACACGGACGCCAAGTTATTCGTTGAAGCCGAGTCAGGGTGTTCTGAGACAGAACTGAGCAGCGAGGATGCAATCACGAGAACATTCGTTGACGGATTCGAGGCGGCGTGGGGTCGCTTGTGCAAGGCTTGCCGCAACACATTGGTGACCTTTTGGCGGGCCAACGCGCCGGATTCGCATCCCTCGCTTGAGTTGGCCGACGTGGAGCTGGCGGGCGGCTACAATTACCGCGATTATGCGTTCCGTTTTCAGCGCGAGGCGGTAAAGCTGGCCCAAGAAGCCGGGGTGCTTGTCGATCTCGTAGGCCACGAATTGGGCCACTCATGGTGGCACACGCAACAACCCAATTGCCATTTGACACGAGACGATTTACCGCCGCAGGCGGAAGAGAAAGAGGCTGAGGCAAATGTGCAAGCGAGGCGGTGGGGGTTCGACATGAAGCGGTTAATCAATTGGGCAAATAAGAACCTTGCAGCGCTCGGTTACAACCAGCCATTCCCCGATAGCTTTCTAGGGCCAGACAATCTGGATGACTTCGTTCCGTACACCGCGCCGAAAAAATAGTGGGCAGGCGAATCCGAGTCTTTTCATCGCCGACGCCTCCGAATTTCTAAGCAAAAGGGCATCCAGGCTTCTTGTGCCTGGATGCCTTTTCTCGCTTCTCCCAACACGTCCGAGTTACGGAATCGGAACCGGGCAGTCGGGGTCAGGTCCCAAGGCTGCCACGTGCTCGTTGCGGATGGCCTCGGCCGCCGCCCGCGCCTGGGCGATGTCGCTGTGGGTCGGTTTGGACGCGCCGAACCGGCCCCCGGCAGAAATCATGCCACGACGGATCGACCGCGAGGGCAGGTGGTTCGCCAGTTTCGCGCCCCACGGCAAAGAAGCAAGAACCTTAGCGGCTTGGCGCAGTCGCCTTTCTTTCGGACGAAAGGGCACGAGCTGGATACGAAGCTGACTTGCATAAGCCGCTTAAAGCAACAGACTTGCAGCGATCGTGGCAACTTCGGTTAGAAAAGAGTTCGGGTAGTTGACGGTAGGTTTCGTGCGCGGGATAATCCCACCACAGTGATACCCGCTTCGGTGGGGTGAGGCGATTCAAAGGTCTGGTGGGGAAGACCATGAGTACGAACGCCGTGGATACCGCCGCAGTGCTCGACGCGATGGGATACAGAGGCGGCGAGCCTGTGCATGTGCATATCAATCGCTACGGCCAGTGGTTCTGGGCGCTCGCCCAGGACACCACGCGATCCGATGCAGAACTGCGCGAGCGCAGCATTGATTTTATCAACACCGTGATGGCAATTGGGCTGCCGGGGGCAGAAGACCCTAAATCGTATAATATGTGCCCTGGCAAACTCGACGCCTTGGCGGAGCACGTCCGCCGCTATACCGAGCCTCACGACGGCCACTTTCAAAGGTCGCCGGAGAAATACGGAAACTCGCTCGCCCGGTTTCGCATGTCGCTGCTGGTGACGTTTGTCCAGGAAGTGTTGGGCGTGCGAGCCGGCCCAGTCTCTGTGGACAACTCCAACGGCGCGGATTCGCGCAGTTTCTCCGTTCACGGCATCCTGTCCGACGACCGGTGTCCTGCCACCGGGACTACCCTTCCGGTGCTTTACGTCGCCATCGGCCGAAGACTCCAGTACCCGCTGTACCTGGTCCAGGCGAAAGGCTGTTACTTTGTGCGGTGGGAGGAATCCAACGGCGATTACTTCGACATCGACGCCACCGCGCCGGAGTTCAAGTCGCTTGACGACAAGCATTTCCGCAACTGGCCGCGTGAGATGTCGGAGCAGGAATTGCGATCCGGCTTTTACTTCCGAAACCTTTCCGCACGCGGGCATTACATTCATTTTCTGTTTGATCGCATACGATGCCTCATCGACAACCTTCGCATGGGTGAGGCACTGCAATCCTGCTGGCTGTTATCACGATTTGCCGGTGGCAGTCGTAACCCATTGATACGTGACCAGTGGGCCAAGGTCACAATCATGGCCCGAGTTCTAGAACAAACGCGGCAACAGGCGGGCGTCGAAGATTACGCGAGCCTGGACCTGCGTAACGTTCCAGTCCCGGAAGGAGCAAAAGCCTTCGAGAAAAAGGCGGCTTCTCTCGCGCGCAAGGAATTGGATCGGCTCGCCGTCGTGCGCGAGAACGCTCAGCGCCGCACAAAACAGGAATCGGTCGCCGGCTCTCCGCAAGGAAACTGGGTAACGGTTACCGGCACTTATTAGTCGGGAGCATCGAGATGGACCCGTTGTTGGAAACCATCGAACTCGCCGCGGTCTGCGACCCCTGGTATGCCGCAATCTATCGGTATGCAAAGTATTCCGATGAACGGCTGGCGAGCGAAGATACGGGCAACCTGAACATCCTGTGCGCTTGCGGTTTGCCGAACGCGGAGGACCTGGGCGACTGTTTTGCCAAGTTTGACCAGTGGACATTGCGCGTCCAGGAGTTCACGGAACAGAATGCGTACAAGTTCCACAAGAATCCGGCGTATTACGAGCATTCCTTCGCCAAGTACCAGATGATGGCGATCGCCACGGAAATCCACCACAACCAGGGCATCAGCTATTACTGGCCGGCCGATCAGGGCGACTACGACGGCACCGATTCCCGCAACCTGTTCATCCACGGAATCCTTACGAAACACGGCGGGACATGCTGCAACATGCCGGTCCTGCAACTCGCCATCGGGCGGCGTTTGGGCTATCCGCTTTATCTCCGCAAGGCCCACCGACATTACTACGCCCGCTGGGACGAGCCGGGCGGCGAAAGCTTCAACATCGAATGCACTACGGGCTTCGCCGCGCCAGCCGACGAGTTTTATCGGCAAGGAAGAATGGAGTGTCCCGACGAGGAAGTCGAGAAGGGCTGCTACCTGCGGAACCTGACGCCCCGCGAAGAGCTGGCCCAATTTCTCCTCGAACGCCACAACTGCTTGAAAGACCACATGCGCCTGGAAGAGGCGCACCAAGCCCTGTACTTCGCCCACCAGTTGTTTCCCCAAAACGGGATCATTTCCGACCAACTCCGTTTCTACATTCCTTACCTCTCGCATGTCCTCAAAGACGCGAAGGCGAAGCAAGGAATACGAGATTACGACCTTTCGCAGGTCGATCTGGAGAAAATTCGCCTCCCCGAACCGAAGGGGGATTGGAACGACGTTTTGCTACGCGACGCGAGCGACAACATTCAGCGGATCGTCAGGAATCGTGGTAAGCGTGCGGCACTGAACGACAAGACGGAACGAATGCTCGCCATCGTCAATGGACGACCTCACGACCATTTATTCGCATCGTTGGGAAGGTTCGACCCAATACCTATCGCAAACAACAGGAAGGAGCAAAGCAATGCAGAGCCCCATTCAAGGAAAATTCCTCGAAGAAGACGACCCAAATGAGGCCGTGGATGAAGTGTTTGGAGAAATGGGCACAACTTCTGCGCCGACCCACACTTCCCCAAGCACGACATTTACATCCCCTGGTGCTGCGGTGATGGGCGACCTTGGTGAGCCAATCGCCAATCCGCTTTCGATCGATATGACTCAGAAGGGTGCTTCACCGTTCATCCACGAGAACCCCGCCCAGCCACAACAGATACAGATGGGGCGGACGGACCCCAACACTAACCCGTGGCTTTCACGGGGTGGTCCCGATATGAAAGTGGGAGACAACGTTGGTAGTAGGGTTAGCCTCGAATGGTCCCTGACTTTCGATAGCACTCCGAACGTGGGACAATGGGGAAGAAACATCTGGACTTCGGGCGACGGATTTCAGGTTGGGAGCGATGGCAGCGTATCACTTGTCGCCCCGGCACAGAACGACACCAGCCCCAAGAACGACTACATCTCTGGAAACAAGGTCTACATGTACGATCAGCCGGGAAGGCTCGTTAACGTGCCAGGCATCGCCCCGGCCACGCAGTTGGTATTTGAGGTTTGGGCGCAGTCCGGCGATGGTAGACGCACGTCGAAGTGGTACTACGTCGATCCGACAAACGCGAAGTTCTACGAGATCAGTCCGCCGAAGCCCTATACCCCTCCGCCTGCTGCCACCCCCGCGACGCAGACGACTCCAAAGACCGCGCCGGAAATCCCTTATAAGAATGGATCGATCTATCACGCACAGTATTGACTCGATCACCTAAGCCAGCTCCGTTGTACCCGGTTGGTCCTGGTCCATACATAGGTCCCTACAATCCGATCTGAACAAGGAGAACCGGTGAATTCACGCCGTCCCAAAGGGCAAAGGCTTTTGTCCCGCTGGCATGAGTTCAGCCTGTGGGCGGTCTTCGTGCTAATAGCGATAGCAGCGGGTTTTTTCTGCGTGGTATCCAAACGTGGTTACGTGGACGGAATTACTATTCTGCTCGCCATCATCGTTCTCGCTGGTGCCGTGCAACTTCCCCGGCACGTTCATCTAACCACGGCGGCTTTGCTCACGCTTCTTACCGGAATGCTCCTTTGGGCGAATCTTCGGCCGACCGGGTGGCAGGGAGAGATAGGGCTTGCCACTCCTACCGAGTTGGACCCGATAACTAAGGCCATGTTCTGGCGCGGTTGGCCACTATCGCCATGCGTGTTGTGCCTCGTTCACGGTATGAAGTTTCATCCGGGCCGTGAGCAATGGGCTCTCGTCTTCGACGGTGTTTTCTTCGTGGTTGCCATTTTCGGTGCAAGGGTCGTATGTGAGCGCTGTATTCGGTGGCGGAAGAAGAACACCGTTGGGGGAACTATCACGACTGGGTGATCGTCGCGGCGCGTGGCACTCTTGATAATGGGCCGTAAGTGCCAGCAGGCGTTGGCTGCGGCGAGGACCCAAGCCGACCAGCTTGCCAACAGCCAAGGCGGCCAAGTCACGATATCCGTGCAGTACACGTTACAAGTTGCTAAGGTATTGAACCAAACTCCTGAGGGGCAGAAGCTGGCCAAGCAGCTCTACAATCTTTCGAGGCAACCCGAGATCCATAAGCCAAATTGACTGTAAGTACCGTCGCTTTGGGGTAATACGCGAGGATAACAACACGGAGTCCTCGTTCCGGGCGTGGACGGCGCACTGACAGCCTTATTTTGTGAAGGTTGACAGCAAGTCCGCCAATTCATTGTGGTGGTTGGAACGGGCCCATCGAATGTAGAATGGTACTTGGCGGACGGAACGCCGCTGGAAGTTCGTCGGTCCTTTTCGACTCGGGCTGTCCAATCGACACATGAGCAACACTCAGCAACCAGCCGCGTCCTTCGGCGGCTCTGATAAACAAGTGCGGATGCCCTCGTCACGTCACTCTTGGCGGCGTCTGCACGCTTCCACCTGGGGCGTCGCCGGGGCGATCGTTGCAATCCTCGCCCTGATCGTTGTTCCAGGAAGCCCCGACAACCACGGCGTTTTTGTGTCCGGTCCTCTATTTTACGAGCATGGATGGCCCTTCGTCTTCTTGGACCGATATTTCCCGTCTCCGCCAGGGCGAGCCAGCCCTGGCGACCCCTTGATGAAGTTCCTCAAAAACTGGCGTGATGAGAAAGGTCTGCGTTGGGCGACCTCCGGCAGCGAATTCTGGCTTTGGTCAGAGAACGGATTCCTGCACGACGGACCTGCCTGGTTGGATGCGACTAGGTGGCCAATCAGGGGCGAAGCTCTCGTCTCACTTGCCGGCCTGATGCTGGACCTTGCGGTGGCATTCGCCATATCGGCTGGTATCGCGTCCGCCTACGAATGGTGGGCGCGCAGACACTGGCAATACTCGTTGCGCTGTTCTTTTGCAGTTTGTCTCCTCATTGCAATAGGGCTAGTGTGGTGGCGGCTTTCGATCAACAAGTGCGAGCGCGAGTCGCGCGCGATCGCAACCTTACGCAACAAGGGGCTTGATGTTTCGTGGTGTTGTGGTGGCCCCGTTTGGCTGGTAAAGCTCGTCGGGCCGAATCATCTGCGTCCCTTTCACCGCGTTGTATCCATCAGCAGACATATTCAAGAGGACGCGGCGGGGATGGCTGGACAAGAGGCCAATGTCAGCTCGGTCGTTGACAGCGACATGAGTTCCCTACACGAGTGGTCCCATTTGCAGCAGTTATTCCTCGGGCACACGCGAATTACGGACGCGGGATTGAAGAATGTCGAGGGACTCAATAACCTGGAGGTGCTGGACCTCGAAGGCACGCTGGTTACCGACGCAGGGTTGGGGCACCTCCACGACCTGCGGACGCTCCGCTTTCTGGTTCTTGACAGCACCCGAGTGACGGACGCCGGCTTACCGCACCTCAAACGCCTGCCGCATCTGCACGATCTCTCCCTCAACAACACGCAGATTTCCGATGGTGCCATGCCATCCCTCAAGGCATTGCCGGAGTTGAACGACTTGAGCCTGGACCGCACGAACGTAACGGATTCTGGATTGCAGCATCTCAAAGCGTTTCCTTGCATCAAAACGATCCGTCTCAACGGAACGAGGGTGACGGATGATGGACTGCGGAACCTTGAAGGGGTTCCGCAGCTCGAAAAACTGGAACTCAGCCACACGAAGGTTACGGAAATGGGCGTCGCGAGGCTGCGACAGGCGTTGCCGAAATGCACGATTAGATGGAAGGATGAATTGTAACCGGCGTTGTCGCCTGTGACTCCGTGCGACTCCGGCGTGAATCCGTCATTCGGGCCCACGACCAACATAGGGCTGGTCCGCCGATGTCCCGCCTGACAGCGCGGTGATTGTTTGGGGGCTCGGGAGTTCCAGCATATGCCCGAGAGTGTTTTGACTCGGCGATGGAAAGCACCGCAGTTTAGCATCAGGGCGTTGATTGTTGCTCTGACGGTTGTTGCGGTTGTCTTTTCGGTATATGCGACGTTCTTTCGGCGAACGTTAATTGTGGCGTCCCACGTTCGGAGTATTGGCGGACGTGATGGATGGTACGGACCTACCATTGCCTTTATCGACCTGAATAACACTCGCTGCAACGACGAGGACGTAGGCATAATTTGTGGACTTGGGGGGCTTGTGTCGTTGGAGTTGAACCATACCGATATCTCTGACCGGGGTGTGGAAAGGATCGCTAGGCTAACGTCGTTGAAGGTATTGACCCTTGACGGGACAAGTGTTGGTGACAAGGGAATACTGAGCTTGCGGGGATTGAAGTTCCTAAAGCACCTGAGCGTCAAAGGGACGCATGTGACCAAAGCGGGCGTGGATGCTCTTAACGAGTATTTGCCGGAGGCCGAAGTTGTCCGTTGATGGTGGGTGACACTAGCGTCTCGCCAGTGTTTGCGGGGCGCATCGGCATGATGCTTGTGCCGCTCCACGCTTAGCAATGGGAAGACAAAACAAAAGGGCATCCAGGCTTCTTGCGCCTGGATGCCCTTTCTCACTTCTTCGCTGTTACGGAATCGGAACCGGGCAGTCGGGGTCGGGCCCGAGGGCTGCCACGCGCTCGTTGCGAATGGCCTCGGCCGCCGCCCGCGCCTGGCGGATCTCTTGCTGGACATCCTCCGGGTCGCGGCCTTGGGCCGGAATCAGGGCCATATCGCTATGGGTCGGTTTGGGGTTACTGCAAATTCCTTCCATGACTCACGCGCCCTTCCATCCGCTGCCATCGTACTTCTGGGCGTGATCCTGCTCGGGCACCTGCCCCATCTGCTTGCGGTATTCCGCTTCGGACTGGGCCAGCGCGCCAGAACGCTCGACCTGATCGCCGGTCTTGCCTTCCGCTTGTACGAGGATGGTGTCGAGAGTGCCGTTGCCTTGTGGGGGACCGATGGTCTGCATCGTACTGTACCTTTCGTAGCTGATGAAACTTCGGAAAACGCGAACACACGAAACACGCACGCCGCACGCGGTTACTTCTTGCCCTTGCGGTGCTGGGCAAACTCCCGCAGACGCCGCGCCAACGCCACCTGGCGGCTGGTCGTCGGGTCCTTGTGCTTCTCCCGCATGAACTGCGAGAGACTCTCGCCCGCCGCCTTGGCCTTGGCGGTCAGGGCCCCAGGGTGCTTGATAGCTCCCTGAATCCACTTCTCAGCCATCTGTCGTTTCTCCTTTCTGGAATTAACTTCCGCCGCTGCCGCCACTGCCGCCACCGCTATCGTCCTGTAAGAACGCCGTCCCTGCGCCAAGCACGTCGTTGTCCTCGTCGTACTCGTAATCGAACTGCGCGCCGTCCGGGACATCATCCGTGATGATCTTAGCGTTGCCATCAATCATCAGTTCGTTCTGCTGGACCTTCAGCACGTGCTTCAGCAGCAAATTGGCGTTGGCCCCACCGCTGTCACTATCGTCACCGCTGCCCCCAGTCGAATCCTGAACCTGGGCCTTGCCGGCGTCGATCTGCAAGCCCCCGTTTGCCCCCAGTGCGAAGACCTGACGCAAGGTGCCATAGTTCCGTGTGCCTCCCTTGGAATCCGTCACCTTCGTCTGCGTCAGATCGATCACCACCGGCGTAGCGGGGTCCGGGTAGATCACCATCGGGTCCGCGGGAGGCGTTACGTAGGGCGGGATCACCACCAGCCGGGCGTTGGCCGCCTGGCTCGTCGCTTGCCCCGTGCTGAACGAACTCGCGGGGAGAAGCGGCTGTGCGGAAAAGCCCTCGTCGCCAGGCGTCCGGTCGCCCCAATCGCTTTGGCCACGGAAAACGATGTTGGGACCGCCCACGAATATGCTGCCCGTCAGCGTAATCCCATCCGTGTTACCCACCGGGAGCGCCCCAGTGGCCCGCAGTCCGATACCGCCCCCGCCCGCGTTGCCCGCCGCAATGTCCGCTTGCGACGGATACGTTACAGTCGGCGACAAGGCCGCCGGCCAATAGTACGGGTCTGCCGCCAACGCGCCCGCCTTCACCGGGGTCGCGCACTCGATGTCGATGCAGTTGTTCGCGGAGTCATACTCCGCCCGCTCGACGATCACGCTGACCGGGCCGGAGGCCACATAGCCCGGCGCGTTGAAGTTCACGCAATCCAGCGCCTCCAGGTTCAGGTGGTTGAGATAGGTGCGGAACTTGAGCCTCTTCCAGGTGTTCGACAACCGGTTCAACCAGAACGTCGCCATCTTCAGGATGATGTCCGGTTGGTTGAAGATGTACCACTCGTAGTCCTTCTCCAGCAGGCCATAGTGGGCGACGTTGTGCCGCAGGATCATGTACTGCGGCAAGGCTTCCTGGCCCGCGGCGTACTGCTCCGCGCCCGGGACATACGTCATGTACCACTTGACGTTCATCTTCGTCACCACGTCTTCCATGCGGGTGAACTCGACCTCCATGCCCTGCTCGGCGTCGATGTCACTCGGCGTAATCGTGTCCACGGGCGTGGGCTCTTCCGCCAGGTACTTCAGGTAGACCACATTGTCTTCCAGCCAGAACGCGCAACGCGACTGGAAGGCGATCTCCTTCAAGACTTCCACGACGTTCTTCCGCTGCAAGAGCGGGAAATTTGCCGGAAAAGGTGCCAGCTTGGTGCGGACATAATTGAAGCTGGTCGCGTCATAGGTCAAGTTCGTGTAGTTGTCGATAATGTACTTCAGAATATCGACAATGTTCGGCCCGACCGTGGATTGGAAGGTGACGTACAGGTCGTCCGACCAACCCTGGATCAAGTCGCCGTTGGCGTCCTGATAGGCTACGGTGCTCAAAAGCTGCGGCAGGACGATCTCGACGGCGGTTATGCTGCCGTAGTTGACCGTCTGGACCGTGTACATATCGGGGGTCAACACCACCAATTGTCGTGCGCCGTTGTAGGTGCGATAGGCTTTGACCGCCAACACGGTGCCCGGCGTGATCGAGGCGATGTAGGTGACCCCGGTGTACAACTTGACCGTCGTGCCCGCGTCCGCCCAGAACTGCTTGAGAATGTAGGGGGTGGCAGGCGTCGGCACGCTCGGCGTGGTAATCGTAATCGCATCGTAAATGGCGATGCACGGATTGCCGAAATCGCCGCAGAATGAGTCGCAGGGGACGGGAGCTTCGTAATGGACGTGGCTGGACGATCCGACCGGCTGGCAGGCAGGAAGTGCCTGGTTCAAGCTGTAGTCGAGCCATTCGTTGTACCAGGCGTTTTCAATGGCAAGCGTCGCCGTGGGATCGTTGCTGGACTCGATGTAGAAATACTCCCCCTCGAAATGGCCCGTGAAGAGCGCGCCCTTGATGTCCAGAGTGACGGTCTGGTTCTGGGGGAAATCTTCGCCGCCGAGAATCTGCACGGGGTTGGCACCGGAGCCCAAGAGCAGTTGATGGGCGCGGTCGTACTGCTGGACGCGCTTCTCCTGCGCACAGGCCGCCGCCCGCACCATCCCCGCCTCCTGCTGGCCGATCTGCGCGTAGATCGCATTGGCCTGGTTCAGGTACTTCTGCGAGGTGACGGCATCCACGGAATCCCAGCAGGAAGCCACGTTCAACAAGAAGCCCGCGTGGATGGTCTCCTGGGCAAGCTGGGCCAGGCTTTTGGGGTCGTAGGCCGGCTGGGCACCATTGAGCGCTGTACTCGTGCCGTACTCGGTGACAATCCCAACGCCTTCGAGCAGCGTGCCCTCCACGGCGGCCCCCAGCGACAGCGCCGGGTAGTCGTAAACCAAGCCGAAAACCTGCGGCCAAGCCTTGCCCACCAGGTCGGCCGGGATGTAGGGGAAATTGCCCTCCTCGGCCGAGAAGCCGCACTCCAAGTCCTCGATCTGCGAGAGGACCGTGATCTTGACGGTGCGGTCCCGCTCGCTCCAGCTCACCGGACTGTTTATCAACCCCACGAAGGTCACGAACCGGTCGCTCCAGGCAAGACCCGTGAACCACTGGTAGAGGCGGACCGTGCGCTTGGTGATGTCGTAAGAATCAAAGAGGGCCTTGATCGAGCCATCCGTGTCGTCCAGGGTGACCTCGATCTGTTTGGACGAGTTGTTCCAGGTCGTCACGTCGATCGCGTCGTCCAGATTGCCGATCTGGATGATCGCCCCGGGGATCACGGTGCCATCGGGAGTAATGGTGCGATCCGCGTACTGCTTGGGCTGCACCCCGTCGCGCCAGTCCACTTCCACGATCATAATCGGCTCGTTGCCAAGCCGCTGGGCCAGCGCGGCAAGCCCGTTGGCAGAAATGCTACGCATGTTGTAGGACTCCTTATGTGGTCAACCACATAAGGAGTCTTATGTGGCTAAGGGAGTTATGTGGCGTCCAATCAGTCCCCCCGGGAATCAGGGCCGACAGCCAAACTGGACGCCACATAATGTAATCCTCTACAGCGTCTTCAGAAACTCCATCAATCCCTTGTCTTCGCGCCAGGGCTTCTTCGGCTTCTTTCGTCTCTTTCCTTCGACTTCGCAATTTGCCAGGGCTTTTGCCTTCATCTCCAGATCAACCTCTGCGTAAATGTTCGTCGTGTTAAGGCTGACGTGGCCTAGCCAGGCGCGAATCGTGTTGATGTCCACTCCAGCCCGTAGCAGGTGGGTGGCCGTCGTGTGCCGAATCGTATGGGGACTCACACGTTTCTTCGTAATCGAAGGCAGTTTTGCCGCCACCTTCACCACGTGCCGTTCCACCAGTGTGTGAATGCCATATCGCGTTAAGGGCTGTCCACGTCGGTTCAGGAAGACATGCTCGGACGCCGCCCGGTTGCCAACCAGATCAAGTAGTTCAATAACTGTCTTGGTCCACAAGGGACAGCGGCGAGATTTGTTTCCTTTGCCATGAATGAGAACGGACGACATGTCGCGCCCCGGCGTCGATCCCAGGTTGAGGTCGGTGATCCGCACGTGCGCCACCTCATCGGCCCGTGCGCCCGTGTTGTACAGGAACAGCAGGATGGCATGGTCCCGACGACCTTGAGCGGTGCCGCGGTCTGGCGCGGCTAACAAGGCATCCATCTCATCCTTCTCCAGGTAAGTGACCAAGGGGCGGTCGCCTTTCTTTAACGGAATGTTCCTGAGTTCCCCGTGCCATGAGAGCTGTGCAGGACTGCGCAAGGCGATGAAATGGCTCAGCGAACGAATCGCCGCCAGCCTTTGATTGCGCGTTGATGCCCCCCATCCGCGAGTCTTTTCGAGTTCTTTCAGGAAGGCACGAATTCGGGCGGCTGAAAGGTCCCCAATCCTCAGCAGGTCGAGTCGCCTGCGAGCAGCACGAGCGACGAATGGCAATAACAGGCACAACGTATCGCGGTAACTTCTTTGCGTGTTGCGGGCAAGATTCCGTTCGCTCACCACGTACTCCAGCAAGAATCGCCGGACCCAGGGGCCAAGTAAGTCGTTACTCATGGTGTCCCTCCTGTCCAGCATACAGGCCAAAGCGGTTGCCAGCTTTTTCGAGCAACGCGGGGGTCATGGTGAGATAGACCTGCGTGTTCTCGATGCGAACATGTCCGAGGTAGGTGGACAGTTGTGGCAGCAACTTCTGCACATCAGCCCCTTGCTGATACCAGGAGGTGAGGCGATCAACGGCGAACGTGTGGCGCAAGTCATGCAGCCGAGGCTGAAAACGCGCGCTATCGGTTCGGAACACCTTAGCTCGCTTGCAGACGAAACGGAAGTAGTTCAGGATCGCCTGAGGGTTTATCCGACCGCCTGTTGTCGTGGTAAAGAATGGCGCCGTCATCTCTCGCGTCTGGGGCCGTGCGTATGCTGCCAAGACTCGGCCAAGTTGCGGTCCAAAGGGTACCAAATGAGTCTTGAGGAATTTTGTGTGGCGGATCGTCAGGCAAGAGCCTTTCCAATCCACATCGGCACGTTCCAGGTTGAGTGCCTCCTGGCGTCGCAGCCCAGCGCCATAGAGCAGCAGGAAGATGGTTCGCATGGTACCTGGTTCCACGCAAGACCGTGGACGATGGATGGTGTCGATTGTCTGTAACAAACGGCGTAGCTCTTCATGTGAGTAGATGTAGGGCACCAAGGGAGGAACCTGCTGTGGCACCACAGGTGGCAAGGGCGCCACGGACACGTAGCGGCGGCTCGTGGCATAACGGTAAAAGGATCGCAAGATGCCGTACTTGATGTGCCAAGTGCGGGTGAGCGGCCCGGCTCCCGTCAAGAACTTTTGTACTTGCTTCGGACGGACATCCGCAATATCCGCCCGTGCGCCCATAAAGCGACCGAACTTCCCAAGATGACCACCGTGTGAAGGAGGGCGGTACCCTAGCGATCTTTGGTAGGCGAGGTACTGTTGAATCAACCGTTGAAGATTCATCGCAGTCCTCCCAAGTCGAAGTCAGCCACCTGCCGGAGTCCGGCAATGTCCACTTTGGCATAAACGCGCGTGGTGTCAGGATTGGCATGCCCGAGATGGTCGCCAATCTCTTTTAGGCACAAGCCTTGGGCCAACAAGTGAGTAGCACAAGCATGGCGAAGGGTGTGCGGCCCGTAATGAGGGGTGGACACGCCGAGTCGCCGCAAACGAATGGCGACGACGTGCCACAGCGCCGAGCGAAACGGCCGGATCGGGTGGAGGAGCGTCAAAAACACCTCGCGGTGGTCCGAGCGTGGCCGTACCTCCTTGAGATAACGAAGGACAGCATCACCCACAGGGCGGATCAACGGATAGGTCCGCGTCCGTCGCGTCTTGGAAGATACGACGGAAAGTAACTCCCGATCCCAGTCGAAATCGCTGAGCCGGAGATGTCTAACTTCGCCACCCCGGAGACCGTAGATAGCAAAGAGCATGAGGATAGCGCGGTCGCGGATTTCAACCGGCCGACTTCCTTCTGTCATTGCCAGTAGTCGTCGCACTTCGTCCCAGGATGGCCCAACAGGCAGCGATACCTGGGTGAAAGTGCGAGGACTCCTGATGGCTTGTGCCAGCCCTTTTCGACACCACTGGCGTTCCTCGGCATACCGAAGAAAGGCGCGCAAGTCACCTGCGAACGTCTGAACCGTTTTCCGTGCGTACCTGTGCTGGTTAATCATCTCCAAGAACGCCTTGTCAATCTGAGTAATGCTGATCCCGCGAAGGGAACCGTTCTGGCTACCAAGGTCGCCGAGGAATTGCCGCAGGAATGTAGAGCGATGTGTCACTGTTGAGCTTGAGAAGCCTCTTTCATCTCGCATATAGTTGGCGAAGGATTCGATCCTTCTTGCATAAGGATTGGCAGGCACTGATACTTGCTCCAGGCGGCCGAGGAATTGGAGCCATCGAGTGGCAAGGGAAATAAAGCCCGACCGCTTGTCGTTGGCCTTCTGCTTGATCTCGTCACGAGAGATGTTTTCGGCGGGACGGCGAGCCAGTCTGAGAGTGTCTGCGATCCTCAAAAGCCAATCAGCATCGGCTCGTAGCGTCTTGCGGGGCAGCCCACGCTCGGCGAGGTGGGCGAGAAAGCGGCGTCGCTCCTCCGGCAGCGGGCCAGCATTATGACGCGCCAGCGCGTGCGGTTGTGTGAACAATTGCTCGAACATAGTCGAACCTCCGAAAGGGGTGGAAACAAGAGAGACATTTCGACTATGGTACGCAAATTATGTGGCGCAGGAAACGACCAGATCATCTATTTTTCGAGAGAAGGATTGGCTTCGCCACATAACGTCCTTAGCCACATAAGACTCCTTCAAACTCGATGTCGATGGCCTGCAATTCGCCGCGAGGCATGGGGGCAATCGCCGGCTGGGCCGCGTCGGGCGTATCAAACTCGAACGGGTTGTTGGTGAAGTTCCCCGCCCACACCCGGCCGCTGTGATCGGTGGCCTGCACCTTGGAGGCGAAGTAGGCGAAGATAAAGGCCCGCAACTCCAACGCCTTATTGCGCGAGAGCCAGAAGGTCCACTTCAGCTTCCGCCGTCCGCCGCGGCGCTTGACGTAGGTGTAGCGGGTCCCGTCCATTGCCAGCTTGCGGCTCACGGAGTCCAGGATCGCTTCGGCGTCGCTGAACTGCGGGCTTGGCAAAAGCGTCGTGGTCTGAAGCGCCGGATAGGGGGCCGAAAACTGGAACATCGTTGCACCTACGTGGCTAACTCGCCTTCAAACTCGAAGCTCGCCGTATACATGCCTCGCCCATCCTGGGTCATGGGCTCGGTGGTGTTGGTAATCACCCCCGTCCAGTAGCGCTGCTCCCAGTCCACGTAGCCAATCTCCAGACCCAAATGCGTGGTCATAAAGTCCAGGAGGCCGCGGGCCTCGGTCTCATTCAAGCCGCTGAAGCTGAGCACTTGCACCTGGACTTTGGGCCAAATCGGATCGGCAAAGACGATGAGCGTGCCGCCGCGGGTCTCGCGGCTGATGCGGTTGAATTGCAGCCGGTCCTTGTTGCCCAAGTCGGGCGACCGCAGGGTGAGCCAATCGCTGTAAGGCGGCGCGGCTGGATAAACCAGCGTGCCCGCCGCCACGCCGGCCACCGGTGACCAGACCAGCGTTGCGGGCGGCACAGGCGAACCGGCCGAAGTCGTACCGATAAAGGGATGGTACCGCCACTCCCAGTCCCGCCGCACCACAATGAACGCAACGGCCTCTTCCAGCGATAACGCCGAGGTGGCAGAAAAGTTGCGAACGCCGGAGACCTGGGCCACATCGCCCAGCGTCAGGGCGTCTCGAAGCGCCTTGACTGCGACGGCTGCCGCTGCATCAGCAAATACGAGCGTGCTGGCCGCCAACGGCACTTTGTTCAGGTTGGCCGCTGACACGAATACCAGCGTATCCGTGGCCATCGCCGGAATCGCCGCCGCGCGAATGACAATGCCCACCGCCTGCTGGCCGAAGGACAACAAGTGGCCGGCTGTGCGCGGCTGGCCCGGACGTAACGCGGCCGTGGCTACGTCCTGGAGGCCGACTGTGTACGCGACCGCGCCGGCAACCGGATCGTAACTGTAGTAGGTCTGCGACAACGGGTCGCTGACTGCGGCGTAAAACGGCCTGATGCAGGTCGCCTGATCCTGCAAAGTCAGGCCCAGGTTGCTCTCGGCGGACACGACGGGCTTATGCACCACGTGCGCGGCAAGTACCGCCTGGGCAACGAGCGCTAACTGCGACTGAGCCGTGACATTGTGAATCGTGGACCGGACAAAGCCTGGGGCCAAATCGGTAAGGCTCAGGGCGTCAGTCCGCCGGCACGCCAATACGATGTTCCGGCTGGCTGCGTCCGCAATCGCCAGGGTATCGACGACATGCTTCGTCTTCTCGACGATAGCGTGGTCAGCCAGCGCCAGCTCAATGAATGCGACCTGGCACAGATTGACGTTTACCAACTGCCCCAGGCTGATGCTGTCGGCTGCGCTGCAAAGTTTCGGCCTGGTCCTTGAGCCAACCGACGCATCCTGCACGTTGAGGCTGTCAATGGCCCGGTTGCGCTTAGTGCCATTGCAAAGGTTGTTGTCGGCAAGATTCAAGGCGTCCTGAATCTTGCATGAGATCGGCGTCAGACGGGCCGTGTCCGTAAACGTCAGCGCATCGGCAGCAGCAACATTATGAACATTACTCGGCGGAGAAGCATTGGAGATCAGGTACTCGACGTACTGTCGGCTGACCCGGGCCTTGCCGCTGCCCGTGGCCAGCACCTCGGCGACCTGTCGCGTGACCCGCACCTTCCCGGCACCCTGGACGAGCACATCTGCGTATTGTCGAGTGGTGCGGAGCGTCATCTCAGCCTACCTCCACTCCAAATTGGACGGCGTTGATCGCCGCGGCCGACCACGCGCTGCCGGTATTGGGGTCTGTCTCGCTGATCCGCGTGGTGGTCACATAATTCGTCAGCGCGATCGCCTGGGCCGCGCCCGCACTCTCGGTTCCCCCAGACTTGATCTGCGTCTTTACGTTAAAGGCGTTGAGGTCCGTGTCCCGGCAATCGGTGTTGATCTGGACGCCCACGATCGCGCCCACCGTGGGCAGCGACCCGTAGTGCCACAGTTCTTCCTGGCCCGTCGTCACGCTTTCCAGGTAGGTGGCGTCGTCGTTGGCCGGATTCTCGTTGACCATCGTGTAATGATCCCCGGAGCCGCTGGGCGTCCATTGGGACAAGTCACCAGTCGCGTTGGGGAAGATCGCCAAGACTTTCACGTTGCCGAGGAAGTCGTTGTTGGCGGACCCACTGCCGTCGCAAACATAGAAATCGTCGAAGAAGGGGACGTAGCCAAAGGCGATTGCCAGCTTGACGATGTTATGGTAATTGTCCGACCCCGCCTTGGTGTTCCCTGTGTAGCTGAACACGACCTGGCTACTGCTCCGCACCACGATCGAGCCGGCCGAAGCGTCACAGATGACCTTCAATTCGATGTACGCCCAGAAGCCCAGCCGCACCTGAGCCCCCGAGGTGGTGCCGAGGTGGGTGCTGCCCAAGTAAACGTCCAGTTCCGTGCTGCCGGGCGTATAGGTAACGTTGACGCCCAGGGTCGAGCCATCCATGAAGCCAATCACCGGCCCAGGGGCAGTGTACGGCTGAAAGCCGATGCCTGCGATCAACGTATTGCTGGTTGTCAGCACCGGGGTGTGAATTTCCCAGGAACCGGAGGTCGGCTGGATGCCCCAGCCGCCCGTGCGACCGGGCACTAGCTGGCAAGAACTGGCGGCGTTGGAGTAAGCGTAGCGACGCGCCAGACAGTCGCTCGGCGACACGTTGTTGAGGTTACCGGTGCCATAGCCCTCGAACCCGTCGATCCACAATAGCGACATGTTCGCACCTCTCTTAGGCCACCTGGACGCCGAATTGAGCGGCAGCCAGTGTGGCAGATGTCCACGCGGAAGCCGTGTTGGGATCAGTTTGGCAGACCCGCGATTGCGTGAGATAGGCCATGCTACCGATCGACTGTGGCGTGCCGGCACTGGTGGCCACGCCTGACTTTATCAGGGTCTTGAGGCAGAAACTCTCGGCGTCCGTCTCGCGGCAATCCGTATTGACTTGAATCCCCAGCACCGAAGGAGCCGACACCGGGTCTTGATAATTCCACAACTCTTCCGCGCCAGACTGATCCGTCTCCACGTAGCTTGCGTCGCTGTCCAGGGGATTTTCATCGACGTATCCGTAGTGGGCCCCGCTGCCGCTTCCGGTCCATCCGGCCGCGTCTCCGGCAGCGTTCGGCAAGAGGAGGCCCACCTGCACGTCGCCGAGAAAGTTGTTGTTCACCGGGCCGCTGTTGTCGCAGACGTACCAATCGTCATACGTCGGAATCCAGCCACCGGCTGCCGCGAGCGCGACAACATTATGGTAGTTGTCTGGACCGGCCTTGGTATTGACGCCGGTCAGCGAGAGCTTCGTCACGCCGTTGACCCGGACCTTGACGGTGCCCGCTGTGGCATGGCACTTGACCTTCACCTCGACGTAGGACCAGGTGCCCTGCGCCAAGCCCGCTCCGCTGGTCGTTCCCAGCAGCGTGCCGTAATACCCGCAGACGACCTGAATCTCACCGCTGCCGTTGTAGTTGAATGCTACGCCCTGCGTGGCCCCATCGAAAAGTTGAATGATTGGGCCACCGTTGTAATACGGATTGATGCCCAGGCCGCAAATCAGGGTGTCCGCGGTCGTGAGCGCGGCGGTGCGGATGACGAAGGAACCGCTGTCACCTCGCATGGCATAGCCGCCCAGGCGGCCCGCACAGAGGACAGCATACTGCGGCACTAAGCTGTAAGGATACTTGCCGGCCAAGTAGGTGGCGGGCGTCGGCCCGCTGTTGATGCTGGTGCCCAGGGCCTCAAAGCCTTCGATCCAGAGTAGCGCCATGGCACGCCTCACACAAGAACGGGGCCGGGCCAGCCGCACGAGCCACCGGCCCGGCCCCACGAGGGAGAACACCAAAATTACGCGCTGACCGTGTAGGTGACCTTCAACTGGTCGCCATTGGCCACGGTCACCGTGCCGCTGGCGAACTGGGCCTCGGCCCACAGCGTCCCGCCGCCGCTGTGGTCGTTCTTCGTGCTGGGGGCGGAACCGCCGCCGACCAGGAACAGGCCATAGACGCTCCCGGAACCGTTGATGTCGAAGACCGCGGGGCTGGCGTTGGTAACCGACTGGGCGGTGGACGTGGCATTGCCCCACCCCAGCCGCGTGGTCTCGGTAAAGGCCACGAACTCGTTCCAACCGTTGGTGCCCCCGATCTGGGCATAGGTGTCGCCGGCCGCCAGGGTCGGGGTCCCCGAGCCGTCGATCAGCCCGATGAACCACGCGGTAATCGGCGTGGCGGAGTTGAACATCACGTTGAAGAGCTTGTTCTTCCCCTCGTTGACGACAGAGTTGGGAAACTCGTACTGGCCGATTTTCTGCCCTTTGCGGAAGTGCTCGACCACGAACCGGCCGCGAGGTTGAAGGTGCTCTTCGATAGCGCGGGCACGGACCATCGAGCAACTGGCCGACTGCTGAACATTCGGGTTGTCGTTCATTGAATTTCCTCGTCAAGAAATGAAGCGGGCCGCCTCGAAGCGGCCCACGAATTGCCCAGCCGGCTTGCCCGGCGTTACAGGATCGACGTGCCGCGGCGCAACTCGCGCCGCAGCTCGTTGGCGATGGACCGGGCCGTCTGCCGGCCCGTCCCGCCCCCCTCAACACGCACGTTGATGTCGCCGACGTTGGTGACGTGCCCTCCTTGGCTGTGGTAGGAGGGCTTTACCCCGGCATTCATCGCCGTGAGCTGGCTGGCAAACCGGCGGGTCGTGGCCGCGCTCATTACCATTTCCCCCGGCGAGAGCATGGCAGGGATCACGTCCGTGCCCCGCGGGCGTCCGCCGCCCGCCAGAAAGGCCACACCGCCATGTGCAGCCGTCAGTTTTCCTTCCATACCGGGCGGCTGCACGTTGGCTGCCGCCTGGGCCAAGCGGCTCATGGCGTCACCGGCCGCCTGAATGGTGGCCAGGAACGTCTGCATTGCGCTGTTGCCCTCGCCGATGGCGGTCGTGATCTGCGAGACCTTATTGGTCACATCCCCGGCCTGCTTGCCGGCGTCGGGAAACTTTTGCTTCAAGGCGTCCATTCCCTGATTAGACTGCTGCATTTGCTGGCCAAGATTGGGGAACTTCTGCTGGATGCCGCGCAACCGCTCCGCGTAATCGAGCATTTCCTTCAAGCTCTTGAGATTCGCTTCCGTCGAACCCATGTGAAGGTCCAGCGACCAGGGCATGTTTTTCTTCAGGTCTTGGACCTTCTTCAGCAGGTCGTCCATGCCTTTGGCGTTGATCTGCATGGGATGCGACCGCATCTGCAAGATCGTCTCGTTGATCTCGCGGAATTTCTTGGTCGCCACGTCCAGGTCGGCCTTCCCCGTGGTTCCGAACACGCCGGTGAGCATGTTCGCGCCAACCTTGAGCGCCTGGAACACGCCCACCGCGTCGTCCTTTTGGACCGCCATGTTGCCGGCGATCTGCCGCTGGCGACTGTCGATCTGCGCCAAGGCGTCGCGCTGATCGTCGTAGGCTTGCTTGACTTCCTTGCTCAGGGTCCGCTGCTGCGTGAGCGATTGCTCGGCCGCGTGGAACTGCTCCTCCATCGACTTCCCGGCCAGTTTGGACGGGTCACCGACGTAGACATCTAGCTTGATCTTGCCCAGGCCGGTAGTGATCCGCTGGTTCAACTCGGCGAGTTTCCCAGGGGCCACGAACAGGTCGCGGATCTCGGCCTTGGTGACCGCCCCCTCCATCGTCTCCCGCATCTTGCGTTTCATCGCGTCGAAGTTGAGCCAGTCGGAGACCTCCCACTTCTTGCCCGCGAACATCAGGTTTTGGAATTCCTGCAAGTCCTGCTTGGTCTTGGCGAGGGCCTTCTCGCGGTCTTCGCCCGCGAGGGGTTGGCCCTTCTTGTCGAACAGGTCCATCTGCTTGGCCACGTCCTTGGCCAACTCCCGCATCCGAGTGACGCGCTGTTCCTCGTCGGCCGCGGCCTTGGCTGCCGCCTGGGCCTGTGACTGCCGATTGGCCTGCAAAATCTTCTGTGCATCCAGTTGGCTTCGCAGTACCCACTCGATCGCCCGCTCGGCGTCCTCCTCGCCCATAGCGTCCTTCCGCCGCTGGGCGATCGACATCGCCTCTTGGGCGAACGCCTCCGCCCTCTTGTAGATGCTCTGCGCCACGTCCGTGTCCTGCGGCGTCTTGGCCTTCGCCATCTGCTCTTGGGCCTGGTGCGCCAACTGAAGGGCACGATTGGCATAGTCGGCCTGCTGGTCCCAGCCGCCCTTTCCATGCGTCTCGTTGAAGCGAAACTGCGTATCTGCCAAGGTGCCGGAGATTTCCTTGCTCCGCTTCACGGAATCCGTGACGGCCCGCTCGGCTTCCTGGGCCAGGTTCCGTAAGACGTGAACTTCCTTCTCCGCCTCTTCCACGATCTTGTTCATCGTGGCGTGCGAATCGTCCGTCAGCCGCTTGTTGTCTCCTTTGGTGTCGTCCACCATCTGGAAGTAGGCTTTGCGCTGCGCGGCCAGGGCTTGGTTCGCCCGTTGGACGATGGCCTGGTTGGCGCGGTCCTCTTCCTCAATCCGCCGCTGGGCGGCAGCCCGGACCATTTCCAGCCGCTCGTTCTCCGCGTTGCGGAAATCCTCTTCCACCTGCCGGATACTCTGGATGATCCGGGTGTTGGCGAAGTCGAAGGCGGCATAGGCTGTCAGACCCAGTAGCAGGCCGTTAACAGCGATACCCAGAGGACCGAGCCCCAGGGCCGCCAGGCGAGCATTCATCGCCATCGCGCCCATTGCCACGGCGAGACCGCCAAAGGCGGTCACGGCCGCGCCCAGCACGGGCACCAACGCCTTGATTGCCGCGCCCAGCGCGTCCGCCCCGCCCACGAAGCCCAGGAATTGATTGACCGCCTGGACGATCGCGGCCCCCAGGTCCGTCGTCAGGAAGGTCTTCAGCTTGTTCATCTCGGTGAGCGTCTTCTGCGCGTCGCTGTCGATGAACAGCTTGTACTTCTCGTTGAACGCCGCCACGGTCATTTCGTGGAGGTGCTCCAGGGAGTCGGCCGTCCGCTTGCCGTCCTCGTCCGTCTCGCGCAGGGCACCGCTGATGGCCCGCACGTTGGGGATCAACTTGGCGAAGGCCGCCATGTTCTCGTCCGTGCTTTCTCGCAGCTTGAGCAGCGCGCCCTCCAGGCCCAGGGCGGCGATCATCTGCGGCCCGGACTCGAAGCCCAGGCTGCGCAGTTCCTTCGACAAGTCCTGGGAGGGCTTGATAAGGGCCATCATTGCCGAACGCAGCGCCGTGGCGGCCTCGGCCGGCTTCACGCCGGAAATGGTCAGCGTGACCATCATGGCGTTCAGCTCGTCCAGGCCCACGCCCAACTCGCTCGACACGGCCGTCACGCGGCCCAGCACCGAGGCCAGTTCCTCGCCCCGCACCCGGCCGACCTGGATCGTCCCAAAAAACTTCGCCGCCACTTCCTCCGCCTGGCTGGAACTCATGCGGTAGGAGTTCAATGTGCCGGCAACCAGGTTCACTGCCGCGCCGGCGTCCATCACGGCAACCTTGGACAGCTTAAAGGCCGCCGTGAGCACCTCGGCTTGCTGCGCGGTGCTCGTGAATTGGTTCGAGATCGCCTGGTACTGCGCCTCGGCGACTTGGGCCAGCGGGATGTTGAACTGCCGGGACAACTCGGCCAAGTGCTGCGAGATCGAATCAAGGCTGGTGCCCACGCCCGGCGCAACGGACTGAATCTCCGCCACGCGGGTCATAAATTGCAGGTTGGAGTCGAACGCCTCGTGCATCGCGTCACGCATGGCGCTGAGCGCGCGGACGATGGCCTGCGTCATTACGACGCGGCTCAAGGTCTCCCACGAGACGACGAAATGGGCCGCCGCCTTGTCGGCATCCTCGATCGGCGTCTTGTCGATCTGCGGCGTGACCTTCGGCACTTCTGTCGGCGTGACCGGCGCGGTTGCTTGGCCAGGAGTTTGCCCGGGGGCGGCGGCGCCGCTGGTCGACTGGGCGCTAAAAGCGGATTGCAGTTTCGCCATCGCGGTGGCGGCCGTATTGGCGCTACTGGCAATGTCCTTGAGGATTTGCACCGTCTCGGCGGCCTTGGTGTTCCAGGTCGCCATCGCGTCGCCCACGGAGCCCAGCCGGGCCTCGAAGCTGCCCAAGGCGCTGTCCATCTTCGCCAGCGCATCCAGTGCGGCACTGGCGTCGAAGCCCAGACTTTGGACAATTTCATCCGCCATTGGCTACACCTTGATCTTCGTGACCTTCAGACAGGCAAAGGGATCGGGCAAACGCACGTTCTCCGCGAACTTGCGGAACGCCGTCTCTCCCTTCTTCTGAAAGTCGTAGGGACCGGGCTTCTTGAGGTGGAAGCCCCATTGCGTGGCGTCCGCGACCTCATTGATGCACAACCAAGGCAGCGTGGTTGAGTAATTGAAAACGTAGCGGCCCTTCATCGCGTCGGTTTCCAGAGAACCGCTGCTCTCCGCCATCCCGCGACCGACGCGGCTAGGGGCCACCGGCGAAATCGGGATGTTGTACTCGATGTTGCGGGCAAGCGCCAGGAACGTGGCCCGCGATGCGCCGCTCCACACCGGCACCTCCGCCAGCACGGTGGCTTCCAACCACTGCATGATCGCCTGGGCGATGTCCTCCCGCAGTTGCCTGTCCAGCACCCGGCGGTACTTGTCTAAGTCGATGCGGGGGGCGCGAAGGGTGCCGGTGAATTTCATGGTCAGGGACCTCCGCTCATTCGGCGGCAAAGGGCATCCTTGCCCCCAGCAGGCGAGCCTCCCGCTCGGACTCGTCGTAAGCCCGCGTCTGGTCGAAGGCCACGATCAGGGCTTGCGTCTGGACGCCGCAATCGTCCCACGCGGGTTTTACGCCCGGCGGCAGGACGCCTAGGCGCTCGCAGGCGCACCAGACGGAGTATTCGGCGGTGCGGTGGGGAGGCCAGAGGATGCGACTTTCGCTGCCTCCCCAGCAAGAAAAACCTCGCGGGCTCGCTTGAGCTTGGCCTCGTCCAGGCAGTTGGCCTCCAAGACCAGGTTCATCACTCGCTGGCACTCGATGTCGCTCAGGCCGCCGCTGCGGAGGTCGGTGGACCAGTTCTTCCACGTGCTGGGATCGGCCAAGTTGACCGTATCCCACTCAACGTTGCTGGGCTCCAGCGATTTGGCAATCATGTAGCCGAGCCGCTTCTGGCCCCATTCGGACATGACCTGCTGGTACGTCGGGTCGTCGGCCAGCGGCACCCAGCCGTCGCGGGTCATCTTGCCCGGCGGCACGGGACGCGGGCAAAGGGCCTCGAAATCCTCCATGCTCGGCACAGGCCGGGCGCGGATCACAATCTCCTGCTCGCCGCGAGGCAGGACCAGGAACACTTCGGTGGGCAGGCTGTTGGGGTCGATACCGCCAATCTTCATAGGTGTTCTCCCTCGATAGGTGCGAAAGACAAGATCGGCAGCGCCGGCGCTCGGATGCCGGCGCTGCCGGCTAGTCGGGTGGCTAGCAAAACCGGTCATTTGAGAAAGAGGACCGGGGAGTCGTTACACGTTGTCGCAGTCGGATCCGCGGTAGACGGTCGGCTCCTTGGCCATGCACTTGCCGCTGAGCACGATGGTCGCCGCGTTATAGTTCATCTCGCGGGTCTCGGCCCGGAACATGGGGAACACGCTCGTCTCCCGATTGACCGGGGCGCAGGGCGGGTCGTATTCCACAATCACGTCGATGCAGTACGGCTCGCACTGGTCGGGCGAGGAACTGACCCACTCGACGGCGCTGTTGTGGCCTTTCAAGGCGTCCATCGGGCAGACGGCCTCACTGGTGCCGCTGGTGATGTGCTCGTACACGGCGTCGAGCTTCACGTCCATCGGCACGTCCTTCGGCTCGCGCACCGTGTCCAATAGTCCGCGGTCCAAGAGGTAGGTGTAGTCCCGATGCTCGGTGTAGGTCAGGTTCCCTTCGCCGATCTTGACGTTGATCTGCTGCGGCTTGAACGTGATGGCTGCACTGGCGGCATAGGTGCCCGCGCCCAAGGCAGGCGAGATGGTGATGCTGGTGGTGCCCCCGCCACCGCTCGGCGCGGTGCCGGCCACGGTCTCCGCGATGGCGACATAGGCGTCGGTGCCGATCAAGTTCGAGGTGTCCGCCGTCAGAGTGGCCTGCGGCGCATTGGCCAGCGTGCCTTGGAAGACCACTGTCCAGGAGCCGAGCGTCCCCGTCACGGCGACGTTCGACATCGCGCCCACCAGCGGTGCCAAGGCCGCCGCGACCGTCGTCGGATCAGCGTCGTAGGCAATCTCCGTGGTCTGCGAGCCGCCCCACAAAAGCTTGAGCGTGCCGCCGGTGGCGTTGGTCACGGCCACCGTCTGCGTCTCATTCGCGCCGCCGGTGCCCGTGCCTTGCACGCGGGCGGTGACCGTATGGTCCACCGGATTCGTCTCGCCCACGATGCGGAGCCGAGCGCCCACGGGAACTGTTCCCGGGTTGAGGCTGTTGAGCGCCACCGACGTAAGGGTGAGGCTAGTCGCCCCGGCAACCGGCGCGGTCACGGGACCAACGGCGGTCCCCTTCAGGCCATCCTGGAAACGGATGGTGCAGTATTTCAGTTCAATGCGAGCCATTGCTATGGGTCTCCTGTTGGCTAACTGTCGAAGTAACCGACGTAGCGGGCGTCGATCATCACCTGCTTCTGCCGGTCGGTCTGATCGGTCTGCCCGAAGTGGAAGAT
>Ga0302320_10000497_pt1 | contig 94062 bp, 80 predicted proteins | sample Bog_T0_3_FD_202130 | JGI IMG/M metagenome (GOLD analysis project Ga0302320, IMG submission 202130) | Peat permafrost microbial communities from Stordalen Mire near Abisko, Sweden - Bog_T0_3 | ecosystem: Environmental > Terrestrial > Soil > Wetlands > Peat | place: Sweden: Abisko, Stordalen Mire... | reverse complement strand
TCGACCTCTATTCCGCGCTCAGCTCGGCAGACCTGAATGAGGAGGATGCCGATTGGGTGGCGCGCCTCAGCGACAATGACGTTGCCCCATGGCGCGAACTGCTCAGTGGCTCTGCCAACGACTTCCCCGTGGCCATTCGCCTGCTGGCAATTCAGGCCTCTTCCATTGGACTTTCCCGCGGCGTTATGGAAGTGATGCCGCACGAGCACGAAACCGAATCCCCTTTCTACAAACTGGTTGACGTCTCGACCGGCTTCACCAAATCTTCTTCGCAGCCCGGCGAGCGCGACCGCGTTCAAAAGGTCACACTTCAATGCCGGATTTCCGTGGGCCTCGCCATCGCGCGCATGGAGGAGCAGGGCGTCTCCTCTGATCTGGTATTCCGGCTTGACCTCTTGTTCGCGCAACTGGAGAGGATTGAAGCGCTGCGCCACGTCATTTCCGGCGAGGAGGACGGGCGCGTCTTCGCCTCCATGCTGGTGCGCGCTTTCGCCGATGAGCGGGGCGTGCAAAGCTTGTTGCGCAACAGCGTGAACCGGGTGGCGCGGCATATCGTAACCCACACCGGCAAGAGCGGAGAGCACTACATTGCGGCCTCCGGACCGGAGTGGCGCGCCATGGGCTGGGGGGCGGTGGGAGCCGGAGGAATCACCGCCTTCACCGCGTTGTTCAAATACCGCTTCGCCGGAATGGCACTGGCGCCACTCTGGATTGGCATGGCGCACAGCTTGAATTACACCGTCAGCTTTGTATTGATGCAATTGCTGGGGTGGAGGCTCGCTTCCAAGATGCCCGCCATGACGGCCGCGGCACTTTGCGGCGCGCTGGAGAAGCGGGACGGAATGCACTCGGAAGTCGGGCTGGTGGCGGCCATCACCCGCACCCAAACCGTCGTCACCATCGGAAATCTGCTGGGCGCCATTCCCCTGGCCGTCCTGATTGACCTCTTCATTGAAGCCCGGCATGGCCATCACTACCTGTCGCAGGAAGCTGCCCTGCACGGCCTTCGAGCCATGAGCGTGTGGCAATCCCTCACCATTCCCTACGCCGCGCTTACCGGATGCTTCCTCTGGTTGTCGAGCCTGGTAGCCGGGTGGACCGCCAACTGGATGATGCTCAACCACCTTCCTGAAGCCATTGCCCAGAGCCGGCGGATACCGCACTTTTTCGGCTCTGATTCGGCAACGCGCTTGTCGCAATTCGTGAAGAATCATCTGAGTGGCGTGGCCGGCTACACATGCCTGGGGCTTCTGCTGGGGTTGCTTCCGTTCGTCAGCGTCTTTGCCGGAATCCCGGTGGAAGTGCGGCACATTACCCTGGCCAGCGCGTCACTGGCGTATGACGTAAGTTCGCTGGCACGCGACGGAGCCTTTCCCTGGCCCGGCCTTTGCTGGGCGGCGGCCGGCTTGGCGGCCACCGGAATCCTGAACTTCAGCGTCTCCTTTGCCCTGGGTCTCTGGCTGGCGGTGCGCGCCACCGATCTGGACATCAGCGGCCGCAAAAGGCTGCTCGGCGCATTGTGGAATGAGCTTTGGAAGCATCCAGCCAGTTTCCTGTGGCGCCACAATTTCGCCACCAAAACCGCCGACAAATGACATACTGTCATCCTGACTCCACTTTTCTATTTGAGCTTTCCAATTGAGATTTCCAATTTGAGATTGGCGATTTTTGGGGCTGGATTTGCGGCTATCTGCCTTACTTGTCTACAACATCATGGCTTTCGACAAATAAGTGCCTTATTTTTGTTCAACATGACGGGATCGACAAAAGCTGTGAAAAACCGGTCCTTTGTTTTCATCAATATGACGGGATATACCTTCATTTTGGGGCCCCCTTTTTTTGAGCCTCTTCCCCGCCAACAAGGGAGATAAACCCTTTATTTTCAATCATCATTTTTTGCGCTCGATCCACAGCATCGACCATTATTGCATCTAAGCGACTTATTTTCATAAAGTTGACGGCTTTGCTCGAACTCTTGTCGAGGCGCGGACGCTCTGCCAGCCTGTTTTCGACCTCTTCTCCACGGCGCGGATCCACCCGCTGAGAACTGAAAACTGGTGACTGACAACACCCAAGCGACATCGCTTCCCTCCGCACCAGACCCTCCGGGCCACATATGCCTCTCGATATTTTGTCCTCTCAGGGTGAGAGAATCCGAGAGGCGCAGGGCGGCGGGATGCCACCGCCGGGCTCAGACATAGCCTATTTTCCAGCCATTGTCAAGAACAATTTCGAGGCTACAATATTCGCCGGGCGGGAGCGCCGCAGGCAACGGCTCCCCTCCTTGGCGAAGGAGGGGTGGCGCGTGTGCGCCGGGGTGGTTTTAGGCATGTCTTGATGCCTTGTAATCTGGGTGGTTTCAGGTGTGTATCGAGACGTGGTTAAGACCCGCTGAAAGAGCTTCCTGCACCACCCCCGCCGCGAGCGCGTCGGCCCTCCTCATGCGAGGAGGGGAGCCTGGCTTGCATGCCGGCACATTCACCTTCGTTCGGCAAGACTTCTGATCTGACCTACAACCAAGTCCTTCCGGCCGCCATCGTATGTGCAGTTGACATCATCCGGGCGAGACCTGAGGCGCCCTGGAAATGATCTGGAACCGCCCCACAATTCGCGGTGTCTATAAGAGTGGTGAGCCCCCCTTCCCGCGCCATCGATCTGTCGAATTTCGGTCTTATCCACCATCCCACTCAAAAATCGAGCGCAAGAAAAGGCCCGGGGCACGTTCTCTAAACTGAGCGGGAAAGATTGAGGTATCGCCAAAACTTCGTCACGGAGCCCCCATGAACACCAGCAAGCAGCGTCACGCGGCACGAATCTTCACCTTCTGCGTCACTGCTCTTCTAACCCTCATCGTGTTGGCCGGCCTTTTCGCCTTCCATCCATCCGAAGCCGCGCCTTCCGTTACCGCCACCTATGCACAAGGTTCGATGCACCTGACGATTCCCTACCACACCGCTCACGCGGGCCCGGGGCAGTTGACCATCGAGGTGCTGGACCCGGAAGACCACGTCCTGGGCAGCGTTTCACGACGCGTGGAGGTTGCCGCAGGACAGGGCCAGTGGCAGGACTCGGTCAAGCTGGAAAAGCCCCTGCCGCTGGATGATCTGGTCTGGCATCGCGTCCACTACCGCTTCGAATATGAAGGCGCCAACAATGCCCGGATGGAGGGCACGGAATCCATCTCGCAGATCCTGCTGCGGCCCGTAGTTCATATCATGGCGCAACAGTCATACTTCGCGGGCAGCAAGGCGGCCGTGCGCGTCATCGTTACCGACTCAAACAATGAAGTCATTCCCGGCCACAGTTCCGTGCGCATTGAATTTGCGGCGGCCGAAAGGGATCTGCGGCTGCTTTTCACCAGCTCGCTCAATCGACGGGGAACCACCGAGGCGCAATTCCAGTTTCCCGCCGGTTTCGTGGGCAGCTACCCGGTGCACTATGTGGTGGACACGCCAATCGGCTCCACTGAATTCACCCAGACAGTGCAGCTTGAAGACAAGGTTTCCATTCTGCTCACCACGGAGAAGCCCATCTACCAGCCGGGCCAGACCATCCACGTGCGGGCGCTCGCCCTTGACCGCGCGGACCACGAGGCAGCCGCGAAGCACAAGATGACTTTTGAACTTGAGGACTCCCGCGGCAACAAGGTGTTCCGTAAGGCCACGGAGACCGACGCCTTCGGAATCGCTTCGGCCGAGTTTGGCCTCGCCGATGAGGTGAACCTGGGCACCTACCACCTGCGCGCCCTGATGGACAAGTCCGCCGATGGCGACGCGCCCAGGAATTCTGCTGAAATCGCCCTAAACGTCGAACGCTATGTGCTGCCCAAGTTCAAGGTGGCGGTTGATTTCAGCGAGCAGGGCAAAGCGCGGAAGCACGGCTACCAACCCGGCGATCACGTCACGGGCACGGTGCGCGCCAACTACTTCTTCGGCAAGCCGGTGGATGGCGGCGAAATCTCCATCAAAGCCTCGGCCATGGACGTTCAGGTGGCGGAAGTGGCCTCCGCCCAGGGAAAGACCGACGCCGACGGGTCCTACCACTTCGATCTTGAGCTGCCGAACTACTTTGCCGGACTGCCGGCGAGCCATGGCGCGGCCCGCGTGCTGATTGAGGCCACGGTTAAGGATTCCGCCGGCCATGCGGAGACGCGCGGCGAACCGATCACCGTCAGCGATTCGCCGCTTTTGATAACAGCCATTCCCGAGGGCGGAACATTGGTCCCGAAACTGGAGAACCAGGTGTTCATCCTGACTTCCTATCCTGACGGAATGCCGGCCAAAGCGGACGTCACGGTCAACGCCGCGGGGAACTCGAGTCAACACCTGACCACGGACGAGGGCGGAGTGGCCATTGCCCAGATCAAGCCCAGTGCCGGCGAAGAGGACCTGAAAATTGAGGCGGTGGATCAGGAAGGAAACCGTGCGTCAAGCAGGCTTGAACTTGCATCCCGCGACGGCGAGGACCAGATTCTGCTGCGCACGGAGCGCGCCGTCTACCGCTCGGGCGACCGCATTCAACTCAAGGTCTTCTCCACCAAAAAGCGCGGAGCCGCCTACGTGGACATCATTAAGGATGGGCAGACGGTAGAGACGCGCGACCTGGACCTTGAAAACGGCGAGGCGGATCTCGCGCTCGCGGCCACGCCGGAAATGGCGGGCACGGTGGACATCAACGCCTACCTCTTCGGCCGGGACGCGCGCCCCGTGGGCGACCATCGCCTGCTCTTCGTGCAGCCCGCCGAGGAATTGAAGATTGAGACGGTGGCCGATGCCCTCGTCTACAAACCGGGCGGCGAAGCGCAGATTCGCTTTCACGTTACCAACTCGCGCGGCGAGGGAGTCCACGCGGCGCTCGGCCTTCAGGTGGTGGATGAAGCCGTCTTTGCCCTGGCGGAAAAGCAGCCGGGCTTTGCCAAAGTCTTCTTCTATCTCGAGCAGGAGGTGATGAAGCCACGCTACGAAATTCACTCGATTGGCATGCCGGAAGTCGTGGAGCCGGTGGAGTCATCGCAGGTGGAACAGCACGACCGCGCGGCACGGGCGTTGTTCTCAGCAACCGAAATCGTGAACCCCAACAACTTTGAAACCGAAGCCGGCCGTGAACTGCCGATGACGAAGCAGGCGGTGTATGCAGGCCGGTATCAGGCGCAATTCCTGGAACAGGTGAATCGGTTGGCGGAGAAGCTCACGCGTGCCTACCAGCGTGACTCAGAAAGGGGTGACCTGACCAAGGTTTTCGCGAAGTTGAAGAACGCCGGGGGGGCCGACGCTCGTGATGCCTGGGGCACCGAGCTGCGCCTTGAACGCTCGCCCTGGTATCGATATAGGACGTTTTACATCGTGCGCAGCGCCGGCCCGGACCAGCAATTCAATACCGGGGACGATATGACTGCGTTCATCGAACTTCGCAACAGCGACCTCGCGGATCATCCGGATTTGGGTGACATCAAACTCAATGTCGAACACGACCGCGGACCTTTCAATGGCTTGGCGGAGATTGTGGGAACAATTATCGACCCTAGCGGCGCAGTGGTGCCGGAAGCGAGCGTCGAGGTGCTCGACGTCTCCACAAGAAAAGCTGCCGCCAAGAAGATTCGCACGACCATGACCAATGCCCAGGGGCAATTCGATTTGTCGGGGGTGCCCGCTGGTAACTATATGGTTCAAATATCCATGCCCGGGTTCAAAATCGCTTCGCGACACCTCACCTTACAGCCCCGTGACCATGCTGTGCTCTCCGCAACTCTGATGATTGGCTCCGTTACTCAGTCGGTCGCGGTTAGCAGCGAAGCTGAGGGTCTGGTGACGATGAACGCACCGGGCTTGGGCGGCGCAATGGAGGACAGGCTTGAAGCAGCCCGCGGCGCCACCTTGGGCGTACCCATGCCAGCGCCAACCGCAGCTCCAATCCAGACACTTGAACTCTACGCTAAAGTCTTCCGCCCGGAGGATAGCAAGTCCCACTCCACCGCCCCAGCCGCCCACGTGCGTTCCTATTTCCCCGAGGCGCTCTACATCAATCCCGAGATCATTACCGATAAGGACGGCCGGGCCAGCATCGTAATTCCCATCGCTGATTCCATCACCACCTGGCGCATGGCCATGATCGCTTCCACTCAACATGGCGCCCTCGGCACTGCGAGTTCGAGCATAAAGGTCTTTCAGGATTTCTTTGCCGATCTCGACCTGCCCGTCACGCTCACCCAGGGCGACCGGGTTTCGATCCCTGTGGCCATCTACAACTACTCGGGATCAAAGGGCGAGGTTAGCGTAAAGCTTCAGGCGGACGACTGGTTCTCCCTGGTGGATGACGTTCCGGAAAAATCGCTAGAAGTCGAGTCCAGCCGCGTGGGCGCGGCGCAGTTTACGCTTGAGGCCAAACGCATCGGCAAATTCAAGCTGACCCTCTCCGCCAACATGAATGGCGAGGCAAACCGTGCTGACATCGTGGTGCGGGAGATTGAAGTTATTCCCAACGGCCGCGAACAGACTCAAGTATTCAATGGCCGCCTGGAGAGCACCGTCCAGCACCAGATTAGCTTCCCCGCGAACGCCATTCCCGACGCCAGCAAGATCTTCGTTCGTCTCTATCCCGGCCCGCTGAGCCAGGTGATCGAGGGCATGGACAGCATTCTGCGCATGCCCGGCGGCTGCTTTGAGCAGACCTCCTCCAGCACCTATCCCAATGTGCTGGCGCTTGACTACATGAAGCGCACCAAGAAGCTCACGCCGGAAGTGCACGCCAAAGCGGAGGGCTACATCGCGAACGGCTATCAGCGCCTGCTGACGTTTGAAGTTCCCGGCGGCGGGTTCTCCTGGTTCGGCCAGGCCCCCGCAAACAAGATTCTTACCGCCTACGGGTTGATGGAGTTCCACGACATGTCGAAGGTTTATGACGTGGACCCGCAAGTGATTGCGCGAACCCAGCAGTGGCTGGCGGGCCAGCAGCAGGCGGATGGAAGCTGGAAGCCTGACACCTACTTTATTAATGAAGGCGCCACGAACCGCTACAATTCGGACCTGCTGCGCATCACCGCCTACCTTGCGTGGTCGCTGGAGAACACGGGATACCAGGGACCGGCGGTGGAGCGCGCCCGGCAGTTCATTGAAAACCACATGAATGCGAAGCTGGACGCCTACACGTTGGCGGTGGTGGCCAATTTCGCCGCTGATTCCGGCAGCGGTGGCAAAGGAGACGACCGCGAATTTATCGACCACGCCATGCAGGTTCTGCTCGATGCGCGCACGGAGAAGGATGAACAAGCCTGGTGGAGCGCGGAGGAGACCAGCTTCTACGGCCAGGGCTCGAGCGCCAGTGTGGAAACCACCGGGCTCGCCGTGCAGGCGCTGCTGAAGTGGGATGGGGCTCCGGCCACGGCGCGCAAGGCGCTTGCCTACATTGCCTCCAGGAAAGACGCCAGCGGAACCTGGGGCTCGACGCAGGCCACGATTATGGCGCTGCGGGCTCTGCTGCTGGCTACGGAAAAAGGCGGGGCTGACACCCAGGACACGCTGGTGGTTTTGCTGAATGGCAAGCCGGTGGAAAAGCTCACTCTAACCCCGGAAAACAACGATCTGCTGCACCAGTTTGTGTTCAAGGGTGCCGAAATTGTGGGGTCCAGCGATGCTCGTCCTGAGCCGAACGCGGTTCGGCCCTACCTTGCGACGGAAAAGTTGCCAGGGCAGAGCGCCAACACAGTTGAAATCCGCTTCGAGGGCAAGGGTGGCCTCGCCTACCAGGTGGTGGGGAGCTACTTCCTTCCCTGGGAGCAGAAGCCCGCGGGTGAGCCGCTCTCCATCGACGTGGCCTACGACCGCACCCATCTGGTGCAGGACGATATTGCCACGGCCACCGCAACCGTCAGGAACAACATGGACAAAACGGCCAACATGGTGATGGTCGACCTCGGCATCCCTCCTGGTTTCGACCTGCTGAGTGAGGATTTGCAGGACTATCAGGAAAAAAGCGCGGGCGTCAAGAGCGGCCGGTTGTCAAAATTCAGCCTCACGGCAACTCAGGCGATCCTCTACTTCGATTCCTTTGCGCCGGGGGAGACGGTGACGGTGAAATTCCGCCTGCGGGCCAAGTATCCCATCCGCGCCCGGACCTTTAAGTCGCGCGTCTATGAATACTACGACCCCGAGGTTAGTTCCGTGGCGCCACCCGTGCAACTGGAGGTGGCCAAGCACTAACCCGCGTTCCTCACGGGTCTGGCTGGCCCCAGTACGAATTTCCCATCGTGGTCATTCGGAGCGAAGCTTTGGAGTGCGTGCAGCTTGCTGCCGCTTTTTCACCAGCCAGCTCGCTGGCTGGAAATCATTCGAGGACGATGAATCGAGAATGGGGCGGGACCTTCGCAAGCAAGCTTGCGAAAAGGAAAGCGGCAGCAAGCTGCACGCACTACACTAGTTGCACCACAGCTCCATGCGGATTAGGTGCGGTCTCGGGCAAGCGCCGGCTGGAAGCGGCAGCGGCATGCCCGGCTTCCAGTAACCCAAGTGCTGCTCGATATTGGGCATCTCCGAGTCGATGACTGCAAGGGGGTTATTGTCGCCGTAATGTGTCGCACTTCGATAGCGCAGCACTTTATTGTAGGTATACTGCGGCGTGAGGACGTTCACGGTCACCCAAAAACCGTATGGCGCATTTTCCGTTGGATCGACCGAGATGATGTCGCCCCTCAGGCTGCCCGTATCGATAAAGCGGACCTCCTGATTATTGTTTGTTCCTGTGGGGTATTGGTAAACGCGCACGAATTGCTTTTGAGATTTCTCATAGCTGAGCGCCTGCGTGAGCACGAGCTGACTGCCGTTTCCGGCGTGCAGGCTGGCCGTCTGGACGAACAGGAGAGGTGGGTCGATACTTCCACGAGGGTAAACGATCTTGGCCTCGTTGAGATAATGCGGCTGCGTGAAGAAGTCATCCGCACCGGAGCCGTCGCGTAGAGCGTTCAAGAGCTGAGGATCGCAGGGGGCCGAGGGGGTCGTCTGCAAACAAAGTTGGATTGGCCCATCCTCTTGGGCGCCAGACGCAGTATCAGCCCCGGCGACGGGCGGACCTTGATTGGCGATGAAGCGCCAAGGTTCGACTGTCGAGAAGGGCTTCGACAGGTCAATGTTTGAAATCACCGATGATGTCGTGGCTTGAGCCGAGAGGACAATTGGAAGCGCCAAGGCGACAACGCAGATTATCCATCTGAACATTTGAGAAAACCTCTTCGCGCCGAGATTCGTGATGCGGCGTTGTGCCGTTCCGGACATGACTATACACCTGCCCAGCTCTGCGTCGGAAACCGGAAACCAGAAACCCGGATTAATTCTCCTGCATGATGTGGACAGTCAGTTCGTTGACCACCCCAGCTTTCTTGTCTTTTCCCTCGGGCTGAACGCTATCGAACAGCGTCTTGCTGCCCAACGCGGATTCAATGATCCCCTTTGCAACCTCCAGCCGGATTTGCTTGACGGTATAAAACTTTGCCAACTTTCCCTGCCGAACCATTCGGAGAAATGTTTTTCGCGTTTTTGCTTCCCCTGTGAATTTCGCCATCTCTTCCGCAATTCTCTTGCGGTCGGCTGCCGGAGCGGCTTTAAGCAGTTCAATCATCGGCTTGGAAGTGGCTTTACGGAGGGCCTTGTACTTTTCAATCGTCTTTAACCCGCCGTGAACGGCATCCACCACTTCAATAGCTTCGATCAGGTTGCTGGCCAGTGGATACCAATCGGAGTTGTCCAGGACGCGGTTCATCGTGGGATCGGTCCCGGCGTTCCACAGCCTTCCAATATCCATCCCACAACGCAGGCTGGTGGCGACCAGGGCAGATGATGCGATGGCGAGGGGGATGGTGGAGAAACCTGCCGAGACGGGAACTGTAAGGGCTGAACCGCCGGCCAGAGTAGCGGACACCACGACTCCCCCGCAGTCCCACCCCAGCTTCTTAAATTCGGTACCCATAGGGGAGTCGGGTTTATTGGGTTTGGACGGAGCGCCTGTCCCCTGGGGGCTGGGAACCATGAAAGGACCCGAAGGTGGAATCAGAATTTCCCTTTGCCGGAAAATAACAAAAGTCTTGAACCCGGAACTATGTTTTGAATCCCTGATCATCATGCATTGGCGGTCACCGATATAGCCAATGCCAGCTCCTTTGAGGTCGTGAACTTTGTCCACGGCATGGATCAGTTTTGTACGATCCATCTCAGCACACTCCCTTCCCAAGGCTCTGTCCGCTCGGGATTCCCAATACTTACTTTGAAAAATGAGGCGATTATAGGCTGCTTCCTCTAACGCGTCAATTGTGGGAAAACCGGATGGGAAAACCGGATTTAGGAAACTCTGGACAGACGTCGTTTCCTGATTATTTGGGGTGGTGCGCACGGTTCTTCCTTCTGTTTGGAGCGAGAGTGCGTGCTGGTTTTCTTCCGCCGCCGCTTTTGGCGACCGCCCGGCGCTGGCGAAGGCGGCCCATTTCCCCGTTTTTTCGTTTTCTAATTCAATTCTTCCACGTCAACTTCACGGTCATGGCATGTCATACGCCGGGCGGCCTGTGGGGTCAAGGGAAAATATGCCTGAAGGGTAAACATGCCAGAGAATTCGGAAGGGTGGCGACCTTTTGTCACAGGCAAAACCGGGTGGGGACAAGCAGATTTCTGCCGCGGGCGCGGTGTCTGCATCATGGGGAAAGAATTAGGAATTGACGTCGACGTCCCGCCGGGTTGGCTTGTGCAAAGCACCTTTGAGTGCGGTAGCAGCAGCTACCGCCTTCTGTGTTCGGTAAATGCGGCCAAAGCTCACTGCTCGACACCGAAAGGCGGTAGCTGCTGCTACCGCACTCAAGACAGCCGCCCATTCTCGCTTGGAACAGCTTGTACTAAACGCCCCCCCGGGTTTCGGGGTTTCCGCCTGGGCCGGAAAACGGGCAAGAATTCACTTGACAAATGATAGCCTCCGGTGTAGGCTTTAAGGAGGAACAGGGCGCGAGCCTTGCGCCGCCCGGAGGACCAGCCGAATGCGCAACCCTGCGCCCTCAACCCTGAATACGGATTCATCCTTTCCGGTTCACCCCCCAGGACAAAAAAGGCAAAATTGTCGCAGATTCTTGGACTTTAAGTCGTGCGGCAGGCGGCTCCTAAAAGAAAAAACAATAAAAACAACGACCGAAGCCGGAATGTGTATGAAAACAAACAAAACGCGGACATTTTGCCACCCTAATTGACCTCTATTTTAGTCGAAATGACATGATTCGTCGGACATTTTGGTGCCAAATGACATGAATCGTCGGACATTTCTGCGCCAAATGACATGAAGTGACATGCATTTGCATTCGCCCCCTGGAAATCCCAAATGCGAAACGTCCACCTGTGTCACCCGGCATCTTGCCCGTGCTCGGGCAATGGTCAGCACCTCCCTCAAGGGCTTTGATCGGGGTGGCCATGGGGCGTTTCGGGAAGGCGGTTCGCGACCTGTCCCGATCCAATCGGGAACCGCCCCAACGGGCATAGCGCCAACGTGGGTTGAGATCAGAACAAAGCGGGGCGGTCAGGTGAAGCTGCATTTCTTCCTCCCTCGCGGGTTCCCCGACACTCCCCCGCATCGTTATCGGCAGAAACGACCACGGACATGAGGGGGAGGGCGATCGCATCCCCTATATGGGCATGGTTTACCCTCCCTAACAGGGTTGTAACAATCTTTGGAATTCCGGGTGCGATATAGTTCAATTCTAATCATGTGGTGAGCTTTTTGGCGCATGAAACATAGGGGCATATAGTCCCTATAAACCTTTTGGCTTTGACTTAGTTTGCAAGGCCGAATAAAATTTTGATTTGAGTCAACTCTGTCGGACAACACTGGAGGGAGCAATCATGCCTGTTAAGGTTGGAATTAATGGTTTCGGACGTATTGGCCGAAACGTTTTTCGCGCAGCATTGAGCGATCCTGGCGTCGAAATCGTCGCCGTGAACGACATTACCGATCCCAAGACGCTGGCCCATTTGCTGAAGTACGATTCGATTTTTGGCATCTGCGATGCCACCGTCGGGTTCGGCGACGATTCCATTATCGTCAATGGCAAAACGATTCGCGTTTTCAAAGTCAAGGACCCGGCTGAAATCGATTGGTCCTCGCTCGGCGTTCAAGTGGTGGTTGAGTCCACGGGCTTTTTCACCAAAGCTGATGACGCCAGGAAGCACCTGAAGGGCTCGGTGAAGAAGGTCATTATTTCCGCCCCGGCGAAGGGCGAGGATCTCACCATCGTGCTGGGCGTTAACGACAAGGCGTACGATCCCGCCAAGCACAACATCATCTCCAACGCCTCATGCACCACGAATTGCCTGGCGCCCGCGGCCAAGGTCATCAACGACAACTTCAAGATTCTGCGCGGATCGATGACCACGATTCACTCTTACACCGGCGACCAGAAAATCCTGGATGCGCCCCACAAGGACTTGCGGCGCGCGCGTGCCGCCTGTCTTAGCATGATCCCCACCACCACGGGCGCCGCCAAGGCTGTCGGCCTGGTGCTGCCGGAACTGAAGGGCAAGCTGGATGGCTACGCCATGCGCGTGCCCACGCCCGACGTTTCCGTGGTTGACCTGGTGGCGCAAGTGGAAAAGACCACCACGACGGAAGAAGTGAACGCCGCCCTGAAAAAGGCTGCGGAAGGTCCCATGAAGGGCATCCTTCAGTTCGTGGAAGAAGAATTGGTCTCCGTTGATTTCACCGGCAATTCGAACTCGTCCATGATCGACGCCGGCTTCACCAAAGTCATCGATGGCACACTGGTGAAAGTCGTCGCCTGGTACGACAACGAGTGGGGATACTCCTGCCGTGTAAGAGACTTGATCACCTTCATGGCCAGCAAGGGACTGTAAAGAGCGGTAGGCAGTAAGCGGTATGCAGTAGGCAGCAAGAACAAGGCAGCGGACGGCTGCCCGTAGTCCGTGGTCAGTCGTCCGTGGGCCTCTTGAGTACCATGCGGGCTCGCCGCAACTTGTAGGGGCTGGGCTTGCCCTGCCCCATTGCACCCCTTGGGGTGCAAGAACACGGTGTCAGCAAAACTCGGATTTACGGTATTGGATTGCCACTGGCGGTTTGTGGGTTCCAGCAAACCCCAATTGATGAACATGCTTGCCGGTTAGCCGTAAAGCGCAATCCCGCCACCCTCAACGGACCACGGACAACTGACAACGGACTCTGTCAAAGTCGCTTCTTATCACAAAACGAGGAATCCTACCCATGCCAAAACTATCTGTTCGTGACATCGATCCCAAAGGCAAGCGCATCTTCATGCGCGTTGATTTCAATGTGCCCCTCAATGACGCCGGCGAAATCACCGACGATACCCGCATCCAGGCCTCGCTGCCCACGATTCAATACATTTTGGAGCGCGGCGGCCGGCTGATTCTGGCTTCGCACCTGGGCCGCCCCAAGGGCAAAGTAAACCCCAAATATAGTTTGAAGCCCGCGGCCACACGCCTGGCGCAGTTGCTGGGCAAGCCCGTGGCGTTCGTGGCCGATTGCATTGGTCCCGAAGCCGAGGCGGCGGCCCTTGCGCTTAAAGACGGTGAAGTCCTTCTGCTCGAGAACTTGCGCTTCCACGCGGAAGAAGAGAAGAACGTGCCGGAGTTTGCGCAGAAGCTGGCGGCGCTGGCTGAGGTTTATGTGGACGACGCATTCGGTTCCGCCCATCGCGCCCACGGCTCCACGGAGGGCATCACGCATTTCCTTTCACCCTGCGCGGCGGGATTGTTGATGGAGAAAGAACTCGAATACCTGGGCAAAGCGGTAGAGAACCCGGCGCGGCCGTACGTCGCCATCGTCGGCGGCGCCAAGGTGTCTGACAAGATCGAACTGCTGCAAAACTTCCTGAAGATTGCGGATACAGTGCTGGTGGGCGGCGCCATGGCTTACACCTTCCTGAAAGCTCAGGGAGTGGAAACTGGCAAGTCCAAGACAGAAGACGACAAGCTGGATTTGGCCAAGGCACTCCTGGCGGAAGCTGCCACGCGCGGAAAGCAGTTGCTGCTCCCCATTGATCACATCGTGGCGGACAAGTTCGACGTTTCTGCCGTTGCGGAAACCGCACCGACCCGCGAAATTCCTGCCGACCGCATTGGTCTGGATATCGGCCCGGCCACCCGCGCCGAATACGCTGCGGAAATTGCCAAGGCCAAGACCATTGTCTGGAACGGCCCCATGGGCGTCTTTGAAATGCCACAGTTCGCCGAGGGCACACTCGCCATCGCCAAAGCCGTGGCCGCATCGTCAGCCATCTCGATTGTGGGTGGAGGCGACTCCGTGGCAGCCGTGAAGAAAATGGGCCTGGGCGACAAGGTCAGCCACATCTCCACCGGAGGCGGGGCATCGCTGGAATTCCTGTCGGGAATCACGCTGCCAGGGGTTGCGGCTTTGACGGAAAAGTAGGCACTAGGCGGAAAACTGTAGGCAGTCGGCAGTTGGCAGTTGGCCGTAAGGACCTACTCGCGTGTGATCGCCATGGCATTTGTTCGCGAAAGACCGATTGGGGGCGTAAGAGAGTTGCACGTCTACCAATTGGCCTACAAGACAGCGATGGAAATTTTTCGCCAGTCGCCGACGTTTCCATAGGATGAGCGATATTCTCTCACTAGCCAAATCCGCCGTTCATCGCGCTCTGTCGCGGCCAATATTGCGGAAGGCTACCGAAAGAGACAGTACCCTGCCATGTTCTCAAGCAAGATGGCGGACGCTGACGGTGAGGCGACAGAAACAGGCGTGTGGCTGGACTTTGCTCGTGATTGCGGCTACCTTAAGCCGAACGATTACCAACAATTGGCAGCCGCCTGTCAGGACATAGGGAGAATGTTGCACACGATGGTCAATGACCCTGAAAAATTCGCTCCACGGTAACTGGCGGTAAGGTTTAGAGTAGTTCAGGAAATGAAGGGCGCCCGAAGGCCGTCGCATCAAAGCACGTGATTAAGCCAAGATTTCATCTGCAAGCGGAGAGGCCCAAGTTGAAGATCGCTCACCTTGGAGACGCGCTGGATCATTGGAAGGGCTCGCTCATCGATGTGATCGGTGACGAAGGGCTGAATGTCGTCCCCATGCTTACGGATCGAAATGAATGGACTCAAGAACATTTCGAAACCTACGCGCGCTTGTTGTGTCGGAAACCGGAAAATGTTCTCAAGAAAGAAAGGGGTGACCTTTTTTCAAACAGAACTCGCCACGGCTATTTTTGCAATATGGATGAAGGTGATTTATTCCTAGATCCGGATACGGGCATAGCGCCCGATGAGAAAGCCGAGAAGGAGCACATTAATCTTTCAGAGATTGTTTCCCTCCTTCCGGCACCGAGTTCGAGGATGCTTCTAATTTACCAACATGCTTCTCGTGAGAAGGATGGACCAAGAAAGAAGTTGCAATTACTTCGGGACACTCAGGGCTTAAGAGAATGTGGAATATTCGCATACGATTCCGGCATGGTTAGTATGATCGGGATATCTCGGAATCGGGACCGAACCGACGAAGCATCGGCTCGCCTCAAGATCTGGCTAGGCCCCGTCGCCTCCACGCGAATTATCGCCTAACTGTTTCGGCAGTATTTGGGTGCGGCATTTCGACTGCCTACTGCGTTCTGCCTACTGCCAACTTCTAATAAAGGACGGAAATCATGCGTAAACCCGTAATTGCTGGAAACTGGAAGATGTACAAGACCATCGCCGAGGCGGTGGATTTTGTTGAGAAGATCAAACCTGTCGCGGATAAAGCCGAGCACTGCGAAGTTGTGGTGGCACCGACGTTTACGGCTCTTGCTGCTGCGGCTGCGGCGGGCAAGGGTTCAAAAGTTGGAATATCGGCGCAGAACATGCACTGGGACAAGGAAGGCGCACACACGGGCGACATTTCGGCGGGAATGCTGCTTGACGCCGGTTGCACGTATGTCATTCTCGGACACTCTGAACGCCGCCATGACCATGGCGAAACCGACGAGCAGGTGAACCGCAAGCTCAAGGCAGCATTGGCGGCCGGCCTCAAGCCCATCGTGTGCGTGGGCGAAACTTTGGCGGAGCGTGAGGCCGGCCGCGAGGGTGAAGTCTTGAAAACCCAATTCGATGGCGGCACTGCCGGATTGACCCCCTCGGATTTTTCCCGTATTATAGTTGCCTACGAGCCTGTCTGGGCAATTGGCACCGGCAAAACGGCAACGCCGGAGATGGCAGCGGCAAGCCATCGGATCCTGCGCGATCTGGCCCGGCAGAAGTTCGGAGAAGAAGCAGCCAGCGGCGTACGCATTCTGTACGGCGGCAGCGTGAAGCCCGATAACGTCAGCGGGCTGATGGCCCAGGAAGAGATTGATGGCGCGCTGGTGGGTGGGGCGAGTCTGAAGCCTGATTCGTTTGCAGCCCTGATCAACTATAAATAGCGGTCGGCAATCAGCGCTCAGCTTGCAGCCCAGGCCTGAGCAGACTGCTGAAACCTGAAAGCTGAGAACTTAAAGAAATGATTACAATTATCGCAATTTTTCACGTCTGCGTCTGCCTGCTGTTGATTGGAGCTGTGCTCCTTCAGGGCGGCGAGAACGTGGACATCACTGCGGCCTTCGGTGGAACCAGCCAGGCCGCGTTTGGTCCCCGGGGTTCCGTAACCCTGCTGGCCAAGATCACCTGGGTTCTTGGAGCACTCTTTATCGTCACCTCGGTGACCCTTGCCATCCACGCCTCGAGGACCGGCACGGGGTCATTGTTGGAAACGGTGCCTGCAAAGGCAGCGCCGGCTGTACCTGGGAAGAAGTAAAGAAAGTTCTCAGTCATCAGTTCTCAGGCGTCAGCACGTGCGGCCCTCGCAACCTTCTGAGCTCCTCGGCAAAAGAAGGTATCTGACAACTGAAAACTGATGGCTGACGACTTGTAACTGCCTGATATGCGGAAGTGGCGGAACTGGCAGACGCACCAGCTTGAGGGGCTGACGCTCGCAAGAGCGTGGGGGTTCGAATCCCCCCTTCCGCACCATACCTGTAGACGTTCACGGTTCTTGTCGCAAAAAGTGCAGGGTTATTGTCGCTAGAGATTTTAGTGCAGGGTTATTGTCGCAAGGTGCGGGTAAAAACACGAATCCGTCCGTCGCTTCGCGGCGGGCGGATTAAGAATTCAGTCCTTCAAAAGGGCAGCCTTCAACTTCTTAGCGCTGGATCATCCCAACTTATTCCCGTTGTAAAGAGCATTCGTGGCATCCAGCGTGGCGGTCCCATTACGCGCAAGCGAACTCATCTGCGTCATAATTTGAGGCAGCGTGTCCGGGCTGATCAGCGTGCCGCCTGGAAAGTTGAGGTGGATTGTGGTGCTGGCACCGCCTGGCTCCGCCCCGCCACCGCTGCCACTACCGCTACCACCACTTCCGCCTGACCCGCTACGCCCGTAACTTGATTGGCTACCACCACCACCGCCGCTGTTTGATGAAGCGCGCCCCGACGTACCAGCCGCTTCTGCAAAGAGTCCAGAGGATAGAGCAAATTCCGCGCCAGCCCAGAAATTACCATCAGCAAAAGACGCAGCACTCTTTGCCGCGTAATAAACCGACTCCAAGGCTGCGCGTTCCTTATATGTCAAAATTGCACTAGCAGCGATCTGCATCATCCCTTCGATCTGCTCCTTTGGCTTGACCGATTCCCCTTTATCGGCGGCTTCTTGGGCTTTTTTCGCCATCTCTGCCATTGCTTGAGCATTATCAAAAAATCGCTTCGATGAGGCGCTGGCTTTCCCGCCTGCGTTTTCGCAACTCGCCGCCAGATTATCCATTGCCCGCTGTGCGACGTGCGCCGCATCAGCCACTACACCACCAGAAGTGTGGCTGATGGCGTACCCAGTACCCGCGCCCCCAATGGCTTGCGCCAGCATTGTGAACCGCTGTTGCACCAGCGGCAGCTCCTGAATTAAGTGGTTCTGATTATCGTCGTAAAGCTGGACGGCCTTAGCGGCATTGCTCCACGCAAGATCCACATCCTTAGGCGGGGCCTCCGGGCCATACCTGATAAAGTTAGGATCGACAGCAGGCTTGCCACCCGCAACAGCAGGCTTGCCACCTATAGCGCCACTGCCCACACTAGCCTGCGCATCAGCAAAATCCCTGGTGCTGTCGGCCGCCGCCTTCATTTTTTTTTGCAATTCGACCAGCCAACGGTTTTGTTCTTCATAAGCCGCGTTCTGAATTTTCATCGCGGTATTAAAATGCACCATGGCTTCAATGGGGTTTACCATTATAACGGAGAGGCCCCACAGGTTTTCACCCATGACCTTGACATCACTCTCCGCAGTGTGCAGCCAGGCTACAAATGCTTCCGCATAGGGCATCAGCTCCTTGCCTAGTGTGAGCGCCAGGCCACTGAATTCCGCCTTCAGTGTGTCAAACTCCTTCATAAAATTGTGCGCATCAGAGGCGGCTTTGGCGTCGTAAAAAACCCCAAATTCCTTAGCTTTTTCAATTGCAGGGCCATAGCCCTCAGTGGCCAGCATTTTCAGGATGCCAACATTATCCATCCATCCGCGCCCCAACAGGGCTTGTAATTCGCGGTTACGTTCGCCCGCGTTAGTAATCGCAAAGATGCGATGAAGCACAATCTCCATTTGCTGATCGACGGGCTTTAGTTTCAGAGCTTGTAGCTGGGCTTGAGTAAAGAGGTCGGTAAGCGCTCCCTTGCCTGTGTCAGCCGCTTCCGCGATATTCCGCGCCCCACGGGCAAAACTGGTGGTAAGACCTTCAAAACTATGCCCGGTTTCCTTAGCCAGCGCCATCACGCCGGATAGAGCTTCCGCGCTCATGCCGGTTTTCAGGCCAGCGCTATAAATCTCATTCCCCGCCTCTGCGGCATGTTCCGCCAGGGCGAGGAAGCCGGTGGCCGCGCCCGCCACGCCCGCGCCCAGGAAGGCGAGGTCATTGGCGGCGGCGCCGGCGGCGTCCTTAAACTCTCCAAATGATTTGTTGGTTACGCCCAGGCTGGTGGCCACCTGCTCTTCAAACAGCTCCATGGCCGCCACGGCATGGGTGGGATCAGCGTTAATCTCGAAAAGTAACCCAAGAGCGCTATCAAACCCCATTTCTTATCTCCAATTCAAAGAGGCTGCGCGCGCCGCCCGGCAAGGAGGTCCGGGGCTATAGGCCGGTTCCCACGGCAAATTTAAAATCCGTGGGGTTGAACCAGACGGCGCGCGCAACCCCTAAATCATTGTCAGACAGGAAACCCAACAAACCTTTGGATTTCCATCAATACACAATTTCAACATAAAGTGAGTGGGTACCGGCTGCGATATTCCCCACCTGGACATAAATGTTCTGCGAATCCCACGCGACGTTGTTCGATTGTGGCAGAAAGAAAAAATTGTTATTAGAAAGCGGGTCCAAGCTCACTTCTATCGGAGTCGTGGGATTTCCGCTTTCACTAGTCAATCCATGTGCCAGAGTCACCGCGCTATTCGCGGGTAGATTCGTGTAAAGCTGGCGGATACGACGACATCTTACATAGCCCCCAGTTGCGCTCAAAAAAACCGTGTCTCTCCATACGTTCCAGCTCGCAGCAGGTTGTGGCATTTCGATCTAAAACCTTTCCTTCCGGCTGAATTCGTGTTTATTTTCGCAGCGGAGTGACATCCTCGCGGTAGGCTTTTCCCAGCGCGGGGGTTTCCTTCAAAACTTGGTCTTTTGCCAGCAGGAATGCCTTCTGCCTGGTAAGAGCAGGGTTTGCCTTAAGCATCTCGCTTTGCCGGTCTGCAATTTTAGCGGCAAATAGAGCGCCGACTGACCCATCAGACGGCACGTCGCGGCCCTTGCTAAAGGATGCCCGAAAGGCTTCGTGCGCTCGCGTGCGACTCAGTTTAGCGCCGCAATACTTGGCCGCAAAATCGCGAAAATGGTCCGGGTCAATATCCCCAACATATCGGTCCCCATTTGAAGCCTCAATTTTGGTCCCGACTTGCCTCAATCTCAGCATTGACATCTATGCTTCTCCTTATATGTGGGCTAGGGAAATACCTCTCAGCCACTTCAATGGTCACTTGTGCGGTATCCCCGTGGTGATAAACATGGGCGCAAGCCAGAGACTCAGGCAGAGTCAAAGTTTCGTTGTCCACATAACGCGGGCTTGTGTTGGCAGGGTTGCCAAGAAACCAACTGACCCATTGTTCACTCTGCTCTACCAGGTCATCGGGCAGCGAATTGAGTAGCGCATCAAATCTCGCAGTGTCAAATCCGTCGATCCCCATAGTCAGGTCAATGAGAGGTGCGACCTCACGCATTTTGGCAGTCAAGGAGCGGCGCTCTGCCAAAAGTACGCGGACTCCGTTTATCGCATCCTGAAGTGAAAAGTCCTTTTCCAATCTCCGCCGCGATAATTCGGCAAGGGTGTTTTGGTGGCTCTGCCGCTTTCGTGTCTCGGCGGCATCAGGACGAGATAGCGCTTCAATTTGCCGCCGTAGGCCTGATAAATTGGCTTCATGACTGGCGAGAACCCGTTTTGCAGCCTCAAGGTCTGTAAGTTTTCCACTCAAACGTGACTGTAGGATTGGCCCCTGAGAAGCGGCTATTTTAGAAAGCTGCGTGCAATCATATTCAAGCTTTCGAATCCCGCGTATGGCTATGGCTATCGCTTGCTCAACTTTAGCCATCTGAATTCGAAGCCGATACTCTGCCAATATGGAGCCCTGACTCCTGGCGCTCCATTTGCCCTTCGCGACTGCGTTGCGCATCAACCTTCTCTCCCCTCTAGATTCGCGGCAATGATGCCACCCAAGATTCTAACGTCCGGCGAGGGTAGCGGAGCATTCGGGGCCCTAGCCTCACAAACTGCGGCCCGCGATGCTTTTTCCGCCAGAGATAAAGCGTCCAGGGCGAAAGGCCCAAAGCGTCCGCGACTTGGCGTGAGGTCAAAAATTCGGTGCTTTCCCTTTTCTTCATGCGCTTCTTGCGGCGTAGGTCGGTCTTCGCGGGGATTTTTTCGCTCATTGTTCCCTCACTTCTCAACCCTTCGCGCGGAGTCAAGAGCCGATCTTCCTCTGTGATGCGGAGGCATTCATCAGCGCGGCGTTCAGCGCGGCGCGGCGCTGGCGTACCCATGCGGCCTCTAACTGAATTTTTAGCCCTAATAACGCCTTCCATTCACCCTCACTCAGCCGCGCCGTTTTGTTCGCCTGGTCAAGCGCTGACCGCAACTCTTCGCTGTTCAAAACCGTTGTGCGCAGCATTTCGCCTTAATAGAGCAACCATGCGAATGTGGCCGGGAAACGTGAAGGAATACGGTCAGAAATCCGCCCCTTATGCCTTCACTCCCTGCTGCGGAAAATACGCAATCACCCGGCCAAGCAACTTGCATCTCTCATCTACACGGACATGCTTATAAGCTTCCAGGGTAGCCTCAGCCGCCAATTTCTCCTGTTCTTCGCGTGTTCCCGGTTGCCCGGTGGCCGGATGCATCCATCCGCCGAGAATTAGATCACCCCGCGTACCAATTTTTTTAAGTGTTTCCGAGTCAGTTAATAAACTTAAATGCGCTTTCCAGATGAGATAATGGGATTCAGATTCAAACGGGAGTTCAAGGCCAAGCTCGGATTTCTCACACCGTAGCGTGCCTATATTTAGGCCGTCAGGCCAGGCGTTATTATTTACAATCTGCGTCATCCTTCCATGCGGATGTTGGGCATCAATGTCGAAAAGCACCAAGCGGCCCCAAAACGGGCAAAGGTCGGGAGCATCATTGTCAGAGGTGTCCAGGAGGACCTTACTGCCGGAGGGAACCAACCGGGGGCCTAAAGTGTCATCTACAGATAAGCAGACTACCGACGCTTGGTCCCTGATAATGGAATTGGCTACGGGAAATAGCTCGCCGGTCTCCTCAGTATTCCCATTCACGCGCCGAACAATTGGAACGCGGAAGATTTCACCCTCAGACGGCGGAGCGCTGCGGTCTGCCTTGATCTTATCAGCGGCAGACAAAATTACGCTCCCACTGAGACCAGCTTTTTGCAGGAAATATGCCTGATCATCGGGTTCTGCTGCCAGAATTGCGAGGCGGAAATACATATCGGCAGAAGGCGCGCGGTCTTTATCGTCACGCTCCCATGCTGAAACCGTGCCCTGCCCAACTCCCATTTTTTTCCCGAATGGCACTTGGTCTTCGCCTCGACTCTTGCGCATTCGCCGAATTCGCTGCCCAGTTGTTTCCTTCATAGAATATCCTTGACAAGGTGATTGTAGTATGGAATAATATAGTGAGCGCAATGTCTATTATTGAGACAAATCGAGCCCTTCTACCAGATGAACTAGATTGCCTTCTTCGTAAATCGCTCAAGTGCGCCATGGCTGCGCGTGGCTTAAATGAAGAGAGTTTGGCCGCAGAGCTAACCAAGCGGTTAGGCCACGCAATCAACCCTGCATCAGTAAACGCTTGGAAGGCCGACACGAAGCATAAATGGAGCCTTCCGGCAAAGTACATTCCGGTTCTTTGCGAAATCCTCGAAAACGATAGCATACAACGGCTGCTGATGAGCGAGAAGCTGAGGCATTCCCTGGAACTTGGGGAATCGACGTCCCGCGTCGTGTCTTTACTCCAAAGTGCGCTACCAGAGGCGACGGAGCCAAAGGAAGTCGAAGGCGGAAAGAAACCGAAGCGGTCAAAGCGATGAGCGAAGTTTCGTGGCTGACGCCAAATCAGGTAATGGAGTTTGAGGGCATCTCGCGCATGGAAGTCTACCGCCGGATGCAGCCGGGCGACGTGCGCTTTCTGGTTTCCAAGGAACGGGAAGACGGCAAGCCGGGCCGGTTAATCAATCCCAGGTCAATGACCCCTGCCGCCCAGGAGCGATGGCGGCAGAGCGTATTACGCCGCGCCGTGAAGCCCACCACGGAGCGCGCCCAGCTCAGCCTTTTGCCCGACACAAAGCTTGACGGCCAAATCGAGGCACTTAGCCTCTCACGCTCTGAGCGTGACGTTGCCTGGCGGCGCTACCGCGTGGTCGAACTCTGCCTGAATCACAACTGGAAAGCAGAGGGCTACCCTTCAAAGGGCAAATTTATGAAAGATCTCGCAGAGCGCCACCAGACTTCCACGCGCTCCATTGAACGCTGGATTCTTGCCTGGAAGCAGCGCGAGAATCTTCTTGACCTGGTTGCAGACCGGCCCGGCCCGGCTCCTGGTACCGGCACGCTTCTTGACGCTGACATGCGCGCCCACCTGATTAAATGCTGGACGATTCAGAAGCTGAAAATCGTCCAGTGCTATCGCTCCCTGGTCAATTACCTGGAAGCGAAACAGAACTCCGCGGGCTGCCGCGTCGATTACTTCTATCAGATTCCCAGCCGCACAACCTGCGAGCGGTTCATCCGGTCCCTGAGTGAAGTTGACCACGCCGCCCGGCAAGGCGCGGATGCGCTCAAAGCTGCTTGCGGCCACATAGACCGCACCTACCGCGACGTTCCTTCGCTTGGCCGCGTGGACACTGACGAATGGATTGTGGACGTTTTCAGTTATGACCCCAAGCACGTTTCAAAAGTTGGCCGCTACTACCTTCTGACCTTCCTGGATGAACGCGCCCGTTATCCCCTTGTCTGGTCACTCGTGGAGCATCCCAACGAGCAGGATGAAATAGACCTGCTTTGCCGATTGATTCGCGAGTTCGGAGTTCCGGGCCTAATTAACTCTGACCGTGGGCGCTTTCGCGGGCGCACGTTTGGCGGCCGATTTTTGAACCGCGACCGCGCTGAAATGTACCAGGAGCGCGACGGCATCCTTGACCGGCTTTCCATTGGGCGAAATAGCCCTGGCCAGGAGCATAACCCGCGCGGCAACCGGCTTGAGCGCTTCCACCTGGAGCTTGCCAACTGGGCGCGGACCATGCCCGGCTGGTGCGGTAATGACACCAAGCAAAAGCGCATGACAGACGCGGATGCGCGTGTTGCCCTGCATAAGACGTGGGTGCGCACCGGCCAAGGTGAAGCGCCGCTGCTTTCCCGCGACCAGCTTCTTGAGTGCATTAATAAGTTCATGACAGATTTTCGCCAGCTCCCATCAGAAGGTAACGATATGGACGGCTTCGCGCCTGAAGCCGTGTTCCACAGAAGCGCACCGGCTGGCGGCTTCCGCCGCATCTCCGATGAAGAGTTGGCCTGGAAGACAGCCGCACATTTTGATGTGAAAATCGCCAAGGGCGGAATAATCCAGCTCCGCGACGGCAAGCGCTACAGCGACCCGCAGCTCCTACTCATTCAAGGCGAAAACAGGGAAGTTGTGCGGCTTCGGCACGATCACCAGCAAATTTCCGTGTTGCCCTCCGCCAAAGGTGAAGAGGTCATTATCGCCCAGCGCCGGACGCGCGTAGGAGCGGATGACCCGGACGAACTTGCGCGCGCGATAGCATTGCAGCAGCGCATCCGCAAAATGACAGGCGCAATGGTGAAGCCTCTTGACTATGAGCCGGGCGCTGCCTTCCTGGAGGAAGCCACGAAGCCGCAAGCCCCGAAAGCATCAGAGGCTATCAATCCCGATGAATTCATAGCCGCTCAGGATTCGCCGGAGCCGCCAAAATACCCGGATTTCCCGGAAATATCTTCGATGGAATGGCAGTGGCGCCACAAGCCGCGCGGAATGGGCTTTGCAGATCTGGAAGACTGATCTATGCGTGAAATCGTTCGTCGTGCCGTACAAGCCCGCCCGGAGTTGACCGCAGAACTGTTGCGGCGCGGCATGTTCCGGGCGGATGAGAAAGCGGAGCTGCTGCGCTGCCTCCCTGCGAGCAAAAGGAAAGTGAAGACGTTGGCGCTGGGCCCGGTTCAATTTGCCAGCGCGCTCGCGGACGCTGACGCTCAATTTGCCGCGCGTGCCGTGCTCCGCCACATGCTGGACGCCACCGAATTGAGCTGGCTTGACCGGCTTCTGAAATTCCAGAAGCTGAATAAGAAGGGTGAGGAACTAACCCGCGTGGTGGAGCGGGCAATGGAAGGGAGAAAAGGAAATGCCCGCAGATAGCGTGGAAAGCCCTCAGAGTGTGCTTTTCAACCCGGTGGTAAAGCACCTTAGCGCCCTCGCGGCCCGCGCCTGGTCAAAGCGTTGGATTACCACCTTCACGGCTAAAACCGGCATCGGGAAGAGTACGGCCGTGGATTATGCCAACAAAACCCTTGTCTTCGATCACCGCTTGCTGGAGTGCAAAAACATCACCACGCGGCACCTGATCTTGCAGTTCATGGGGCTGGCCCAGGGCGAAAAGTGGACGCCCCATGGGCGCAAATGGATGCGCGCCTCTGACCTCTACTACCGCGCCGTCGAAAGCATCCAGCAGCGCCCTTATCTGCTCATCATTGACGAAGCGGACCGGCTGCGCATGGATTGCTTTGAACTGCTGCGCGACTTCTGGGATGATGCCCGGCTGCCCATGCTCCTGGTCGGCAACGAAAATTTGACGGAGAAAATCAACCGTCAGCATGAGCGCCTGTTCCGCCGCATCGGCTTGCGCTATGAGCAGCCGCCGCTCCGCGAAGCGGACATGCGCAAGGTGCTGGAATTCATGGGCTATGAAGTGGCGGATGATGAATTCGCCCTGCTCTGGAAATTGGTTGGTGGTTCGCCCGGCTTCGCTGAGGCTCTGCTCAAAAACGCCAATGAAATCGCGGCTTCGCAAGGCGTCAAGCGGAATGTGGAAGCGCTGGAAGGCGCGTTGCGCTACTTCCCTACGCTGCGCAAGGCTGAATAGCACAAGTTTTTTTGTACGAAGCGGGCCGGGAATGGCTCACACCACAACCCGGCCCTGTCTCCAAAGGAGGTAAGGCTCCCATGAAGAATAAGCCAAATATACCAGAGAAAGCCGAGCGGCTCGAATCTCTTGCTGTCGAGACATCAAAACAACCCCAGGCTCAAATACCCGTGCCAACTGACGAGGAAAGAAAGAAGGATCTCGCGCCCTGGCAACTGAGAATCGTTGCTTTGGCCGAGGCCCGCCTGAGCATCGAGGGCGAAGAAGACGTTATCAATGAAATGCACCGAAGAGCCATCGGGCTTTGCAGGGTTATAGAAGATTTCAGTTTAGTCGGAGACGATAACGATCTATCAATTCGAGCTCTGGGGCACCTTGTAAGCATCGTGCAAGAAGATATTCAGGTAGCGCAGTGGATCACCTCAGGGAAGCCGTATCGTCCCACCTTTGAATGACCCAAAGTGCCGGAGGCTGGACACCTGATCCGGCCTCCGGCACTCGCACAAAAAGCTTTTCCGTTTTTTCGCCATTTTCACATCTTTCATTCTTGTCATAATGAAATCCTGCCTTTTCACCCTTAACACTTCTTGCAATCCTTTCATTTTGATAATTTTAGCCAGCCCCATTTCGGCCACTTTCCAAAACTGAGTTACACTCTTTTTTTGACTTTTGTCAGGTTAAGTTACACGTCAGCCCCGGCCCGGCAGCTTTTTGCGGGTCAAGTTACACTCCCAAGTTATTGGTTTTAAATAGCTTATAGGTTTTTGGATTTTCCCGCCGAAGAAAGTTACACCATAGATGCAACTCGCCGCCGCTAAGTCCTTATTTCTCAATAAATCAGTTGCAAGTAGAGTGTAACTTCGCGCACCCTTCCGCCATTATCCCTGCACTAAATGAAAATTGCCTGATTGAAAACAAAGGGTTTTCCAGCGCCTTCCAAGCCATTTCAGGCCCTTCCAACGTCACGATCTATGCCCTCTGATAATACCTCAATACTATTTTCACCCCCTCGCGGATAACACATTCCCCAATCGGGGAGCGTCGCTTCCATAACTTCATAGCTGTTCGCCTGAACTTTCTTTCCGCCCCGAAAGCAGGTGGCAATTCCGTTGGCACTGGCGGTGTCTTGACATTTGTGGCCCAGCCTAACTACCATCCGCTGGCGCTGGTGTTGAGAAGTCCAAACTTCGGGGCTGCGCCCGCGAAGTCCGTCATTCAGCACAAACGGCCACAGCATTTTGGGAAACGGAGTGAGCATGACAGGTCCGCGAATTCTGCTTGCAACATTCATGATATGGGCACAGGTGGCATCAGCGCCGCCTGCCCGCGACCCATTGTTCTACGTTCCCGAGAATCCTCACTACACCATTTGCGATTCCGCCATCGACTCCCTTCGCTTCACTGCGGAGAAGACCTTGCGCCGCGATGAGCACGGGCACCTCGTTTCAATCTCCAGCTTTGTCGATTCGGACGCGCAAGTCATGGCCTGGCACGGCTTCGGCAACATTGAGGGTCCGGGCTGGGCCTCGAATGCGGTTGGGGGTGCGTATGAAATGTATTCGATGGGCGCGTTCCTGCATCGGGCGGAGTGGCAGAGCAAGGCCCTGAGCATCCTTGACCACGTGCTGGACGATGGCTTCATTGACCCGAATACCGGGTTCATTCGCGGGTATCGCGAGACCACCACCGGCAGGATTTCCCTGAACTACAGGAAAGACAACGATTGGTTCGGCCCCGGGTCCATGGCAAAGATCGGCTACCAACTGCTGATCTTCTCCGATGAACTGGGCAACGACCCGCACGCCCCGCGCATGCGGGCGTCCGCGGTGCGGGTGGCGCAGTGGATTCAGGATCATGTTGAAACCACCCCAAACGGGTGGTACCCGCGGCGTACCACTCCTGCAGGTAAGGCTTTTCGGAAAAATCACAGAGGCGACGATGACATCTTGTGGCAGGATTCGGCGGACGGCCTCTATATTCTGCAATTGGACGCCGCGTTGACGGCGCAAGGATTGGCGGATTACGCGGAGACGCTTCGCCAAAAAAGTGGCGTCTTTATGCGCGCGGGCGGATTCTTTGGCAGCATCAACCAGGACACGTCAGACGCCCACGAAGATGTGGCTTATTCCGTGGCGTTTCGCACCCTTCTGGCTGTCTCACGCGTGCTGAAGGACGATGCCCTTCGGACTTTTGCCTACGAGCATTGCCTCAACGGGCTCGAGCATTTCAGAATCCGCGAGGCCAGAAACGGGGTGGATACCAAAGGGCTGCTGGTGATGGAGGATTCCTGGGATACCTGCTATCTGTGGGAGAGTGCGGAGGCGGCGCTGGCTTACTTTGAGGCGGCTCAAGACACGCAGCCGCGAACGTCTGAGCAATCCATGGGCTATGAAACGGATGGGCTGGTGATTCTGCGCGCCATCGCCAAGCACCACCACGGACCGTACGGATTTCTAACTGAGGGCGTGGATTGGAACAACCACGTCGGCCAAAAGCACCACTTTGATAATGCGCGCTTTGGCGACATTCGCTATACGGAGCCGTTTTTGAACAACCAGCACATCAGCGAACCCACCTTGTACTATTTGAAGAACCTGGCCCGCGAAGCTTCGACAAAAGATGGACGCGAGTGGCGCGACTGTGAGGGCAACACGCTGCTGAAAATTCCTTAAGCGGCACCCTCTTGCGGCCAAGGCAAATTACCAGAGGTGGTAATAGCCGTCGCGCTGCGCAAGCTCCACAGGAAGGCCAAAGAGTTCGGTAAGGCGCTGGGTGGTCAGCATCTCGCTCTTGGGGCCATCGGCAAAGACACGGCCCTGGCGCAGCAGAACGACGCGGTCAATTTCCGGAAGAATATCGGGAAGGTGATGCGTCACCATAACGATTCCCGTGCCGGCCTGCGCCAGCTTTCGCAACACATCGCGGAGCTCCAGGGCGGCGCGAATATCCAGGCTGTTGGCCGGCTCATCCAGCAATAGTGCCAGGGGATCGTGCACCAGGGCGCGGCCGATCAGCAGCCGATGCGCCTCGCCTGACGACATTTCCGTCAATTGGCGATCCGCCAGGTACCCGGCTTCCAAAAGCTCAAACACTTCGTTGCTTTTTTCCAACATCGCCGCTGTAACAAGGTGATAGGGCTGAAGCCCGATGCTGCTGAAAAATCCGGAAAGCACCATCTCACGCCCGGTGATCTCCCGCGTGCAGCGCCGCATCATTTCATTGGAAACGATTCCCAGCATTGAGCGCAGCTCAAAAACATCCCAGGTTTCATGCCCCAAAATCGTGAGCGATGACTCAGGCTCCAGCAGCGGATAGCAATCGCGTGTGATGGTCTTGATCAGTGTCGACTTCCCGCATCCGTTCGGACCCAGAATCGCGACGTGCTCCCCGGCCCCGATTTTGAGCGTGATGTCATTCAAAACGCGTTTGTCCCCCAGCATGACGGAGACGTGATTGAAGGCCAGCAGCGCGGGCCCCTCGGTGGAATTGATTGTTTTTGTGGTCGCCATTTGTTGTCACTTAAAAGTATACACGACGCAAACAGAACGGCGGAAGGACGGCGGGGCTGTAAGAGGTTATTGGCTGGTGGATGGAGGCGAAAGTAATTCAGTCCAGAGCTGAATTCAAAGACGCCAAACCCGATTTTCAATCCCACCTAATCTGCGAAATCTGATAAATCTGAGGATCAAGTTTCAAGCTTGAACTTCGTGGACGCCAGGCCATAAAGTCGGCGCCAGATGAGGCGGTTCAGCGTCACCACCATGACGGCCATGACGATGGTTGCCGCCAGAAGCACGTGGAAGTTTCCCGTATCCGTGGCACGGCTGATCACCGCACCCAATCCCACGGTGGACATGGTCTTTCCCTGGAAATGAAAATATTCTGCCACGATGCTGGCGTTCCAGGCGCCACCTGAGGCGGTGATAAATCCCGTGATCAGATAAGGGAAAATCGCTGGAAGGATCAACTTCTTCCAGCGCTCAACTTTTCCCAACCGGAAAAGGCCGCAAACTTCCTTCAAATCGGTGGGAATGGCGCTTGAGCCGGCGATGACGTTGAACAGAATGTACCACTGCGTGCCCAGCAGGAGCAGCACCATGGCACCAATTCCCATCCCGCCCCCAACGCGGATCAGCATCAGAAGAACCACGGGGAACAGCGCCGTGGCCGGCACAGAGGCGGCAATCTGCGCAAGGGGCTGCACCAACGCGGAAAGGTTTGGCCGCATCCCCACATAGACTCCCACGGGGATTGTCCAGAGCCCTGCCAGCACCAGGGTCACTTCTACGCGAAGAAATGTTGCCCCGGCACCCCGCAGAATTTCCCGGATTTCCGCGCCCGATAGCGCCACCAGCATCCGGCCCATGCCGAGCACCGCATACGCAATGGCCACGAGTGCCACCAGCATCAGGACACGCCATATCCAACCGGAAAGCATGCCACTTCGCGCATGCTGGCTCTGCTTCGCACCGGCTTTGGCAAAATAGAGATTCAATGCTTCGCGCGCAGGCTTGGTGGTTACGCGCGCAGCGGCTGAGATCAATTTCGAGCGGCGTAACAGGTCAAGGATGGGTGATCGCGCGGGCTCAGCCAACTCCACCTGCTCAAACTTGAACTTTTCCGCCCAGGCGATGGTGGGGCGCCAGATGAGCTGGTCAATCATCACGATAATCGCCACCATCGTTCCCAAGCCCCAAATGATGGAGCGCGTATCGCCCGCGTTCGCCGCGGTTTGGAGGTAGGAACCCAGCCCAGGAAGGCGCAAGTCACGATCGCCAAGGACAAACATTTCGCACGCCATCAGAAAAAACCACGCGCCTGCCACGGACATGATGGAATTCCAGATTAAGCCGATGGCGGCGTAGGGAAGTTCCATCTGCCACAGCCGCTGCCACCACTTCAGACGGTAGATCTCCGCCGCCTCATGCATTTCACGGGGAATATTCTTCAAGGAAGAATAAAAGCTGAAGGTCATGTTCCAGACCTGTCCCGTCATGATCAACACAATGGCTCCCAGTTCCGCACCCAACTGGCTGTGAGGAAACAGCCCGATCATCGCCAGCATGACGGGCGGAAGGAAGCTGAGCACAGGGATGGATTGCAAGATGTCCAGGAGTGGAACCATGATGCGCTCAGCTTTGGCGTTGTACGCCGCCACATAGCCATACACCAGGGTGAAACCCAGGCTGAGGATATACGCCAGGGCGATCCGCGCCACGGAGAAGAAGGCATACTTCGGCAGAGCGCCGGGATGAAGATTGATTTCCGCCTGGGTATTGACGGGACCTACCCCATAGCGCGCAAAGGTGAGCAGGCCGTAAAAGATGGCCAGCCCGGCGAGAAGGATGGGCAGATCGCGCAGGAAGGAACTGGCCGCGGAGGGAAACACACCCCACGGCGGGACTCCGGATTCGGTTTTGGTCGGTTGTGGCATTATTCCTGGTGCTGCAGATCGTGCTCGGATTCTCCGGTGTGTTCGAGCCGGTGCAAAGACAGCCGGTCAGTGGCGGAATCGTAGGAAAAAATCTCACCGTAACGGCCCCAGGTGAGGGCAGTTTGAATTTGCCGTTCGGTTTCATCCTCGGAAAAGTGTTCGTCCAGAATATCCCGGAAGAATTCCAGGGGCATGGCGCCGTCAGACTTGCTGCTGAGGCCGGTCTTGATCTGCTGAAGGAGTGACGCGTGGGCAAGGGCTGCCTCCCGAAACAGATCCTTGCGCGTGGAAATGTCGGCGTTGCTGAATTCACGTCCCTTTTCGGTGATTTCCACGTCACCCTTTTCCGTACGCGCAAAACCCAGCAGGGTAGCAGCTTCAGTGATGGGCAGAAGATCATTCACATCCAGCAGCAGTTCATCCGCAACACGGAAGAGGTCGTCTTTTCCACCCCGGTCAATGAGCAGTTCAAGCAATCCCGCGATCCCGCCAGGCCGGGCATGGGGTAGCATCGGGTAGGGAGTTTTGACCGCATGCGCCGCGGACGAGGGCAGCGCCGGATCAAGGTCCGGCTGCGTCATCAGCTTGTAAATGTAATCGACGTAGACCAGGAATTCCGCGGAGTTGCGGTCTCGCGGCTGCTTCAAGGGAATGCGGAAGTCGGCGCGAATACGCCCGGGATTTCGGCCCAGGACGAGGATGCGGTCCGCCAGCAGTGCCGCTTCTTCGATGTTGTGGGTAACTATGAAAATGCTTTTGGTCGGAATTTTCTTCCCCAACCACAGCTCCATTACTTCCCCGCGCAGGTTTTCCGCGGTTAGGACGTCGAGGGCGGAGAAGGGTTCATCCATAAACAGGATTTCCGGTTCCAGCGCCAGTGCCCGGGCAATGCCCACGCGCTGCTTCATGCCGCCGGAGAGTTCCTTGGGATAGGCGGATTCAAACCCTTCCAGTCCCACAGTGTGAAGCGCTCGCAGTGCGCGATGATGCCGCTCAAAATGCTCCATGCCCCGCGCCAGCAGTGGGGTTTCCACATTGTCAAGAACCGTCAGCCAGGGAAATAATGCGAAGCTTTGAAAGACAATTGCCAGGTTGGGAGCGCAATCCTGCAGCGGTTTGCCGTGCCAGAGCACCAACCCTTTGGTGGGCTGAATCAATCCGGTGAGCATTCGCAGGAGGGTTGACTTTCCCGAACCGGAAGGGCCCAGCAGAGCCGTGATGGTATCAGGCTCAATCGACAGGTCGGTGGGCGCAATCACCTGAATCAGGCGGCCATCGGGCTGGCGGAAAGATTTCTCAACTTGTACCGCCTCAAGGATGGGCTCCACGGCCGGAATGGGATGCGAGATGGCGCCCGCTGCGTCTGCGGCCGCCGCGTCCACCCCTTGATTCGCAGGAGAATACTCACCCGAAATTTCATCCATCACCCGCTTCCATGCTTCGCCCGGTAGCTGATCCAAAAACTGCGCCCGTTGATCGGGCCCCATCTTGCCGATGATGGCACGCAGACTTTCCAGCGATCGCGTGTGAAGCAGAACGTACGAATGGTAGTAGGGGAAGTGGCCGATCAAGAGCGCGGCAAAATCGACCGGCATGACGCGAAAGAGAACCCGCTGTTCTTCGAACGGCAGGTCCATGATCGCGTCCGCGGCGGCCGCGGGGTCAAGTTGTTGTAGCAAGGCAACAGCCTGGTCCCAGTGTCCCTGGGACAACATTTCGCTTACCTTATCCGCTCCGGGCGGGTTCATTCCGTCCACCTCTTGAGGCAATCCGATTGTCTTTGTTGAAGGACTCGTAAGTGTACACCGGCAGGGGCGGTCGGGGAAACCTCGGAAGTGTTACAAATTGGTGAAGGGGTATCGGGCAGACCTGTGATTGGTGGCTGGCCCGGTTTTCTCACCAGAGATGAATGGCCACACAGGAGACAGCCCCTCGCGCGAATGACATTTTTTCTTGACAACCGCACAAGAATAGCCTACAATAGATAGGGTGAGGAGGCTTGGTCTTCGCCCACCGGGGGAAATCCCCGGCGAATTGCCCGAACTGAAGCAGGACTTGACGGCGCAGGTTTTCCCGCTTCAACTCTCACCCGATTGCCGCCGACATTATGTCATTGTGTTAAATAACTATACGAAGCTGGAAACATATTGAAAACAAAGAGTCAAAAAAACCGTTTTCAAAGAACGAAGCTTGGAACATACTGAAAAATAAGCCAATTACTAAAAATCATAGAATGTCAAATTAGACTCGACAAAATGTCTGATTCTGCGACGACTAAAGCTCACCTGTCGCCCGCTCGAAGTGGGGGCAATCAGGTGAGAAAGTGTGGCTAGTTGTAAGCCAGGCATCGGCTAGTGTTGAAGAATCAGCGGCAGGAATCGTGGGGCGGACCTGTTTTCCAGGTCCGCCCCACAACTGTTTTAGTCGTAGTATTCCAGGCCGAGGTGGGTGATCAGTTCTTCGCCCTTGAGGTGGCGCAGCGTGTTCTTCAGCTTCATCAACTGGATGAACACGTCATGCTCCGGATACAATCCCTCTGCCGTCTGTGGACTCTTGAAGTAGAACGACAGCCATTCCTGCACGCCCATCTTCGCCAGCACCGGTGTGCGTTGCGCGAGATCGAGGAACAGCACCAGGTCCAGCGCCATCGGCGCCGCCAGGATTGAATCCCGGAACAGGCAGTTCACCTTGATCTGCATCGGGTATCCCAGCCAGCCGAAGATATCAATGTTATCCCAGCTCTCCTTGGCATCTCCACGTGGCGGGTAGTAGTTGATCCGCACCTTGTGGTAATAGCCCTTGTAGAGTTCCGGGTATTGATCGGGCTGAATGATGTGCTCCAGCACTGACGCCTTGGTGACTTCCTTGCTCTTGAAGTTGTCGGGATCGTCCAGCACTTCGCCATCGCGGTTGCCCAGGATGTTGGTGGAAAACCATCCTGTCAGCCCCAGCATCTTGGCTTTGATTCCCGGCGCCAGCAATGTCTTCATGAACGTCTGGCCGGATTTGAAATCCTTGCCGCAGATCGCCACCTTCTTCTTGTGCGCGAGCTCCAGCAGGGCCGGCATGTCCGCCGTCATGTGCGGGGCTCCGTTGGCAAAAGGCACGCCCAGCTTCAGTGCCGCGTAGGCATAGATCATGCTCGGAGAGATGTCCGGACTGCTGTTCCGCAAGCCCTCTTCAAAGCTCGCCAGCGTGTCGTGCACCGGATGCGCCTGCGTGTAGATCTCCGTCGATCCGCACCAGATCATCACCAGGCGGTCGGCGCCCGATTCCTTCTTGAAGCGCTCGATGTCCGCCATGATCTGCTCGGCCAGGTCCATCTTTGACGTGCTCGTCTTCGCATTGTTGGGCGTGAGGTTCTTCACCCACTTCTGCTCAAACGCCGCCGTCATCGGCACGATGGTCTTTAGAAACCCCTTCAACTTCTCGACTTGCCCTTTCTCCAGCACGCCCGCTTTTTTCGCGGCCACGTAGGCATTGTCTTTGAAGAGATCCCAGCCGCCGAACACCAGATCATTCAGGTCGGCCAGCGGTACAAAATCCTTGATCTTGGGAACGCGCTTCTCCGTCCGCTTGCCCAAACGAATCGTCCCCATCTGCGTCAGTGAGCCCACCGGGAGCGAAATACCTTTACGGACCGCTTCCACTCCCGCAATCATCGTGGTCGCAACCGCTCCCATTCCCACCGTCAAGATTCCCAACTTCCCTTTCGCTGCTGCTATCGGAATACCTTTCTTCGCCACTTTCTTATCCTCCCTGTCCTTGGTGCAAAATTATTGCCTAAAGTCGAACCGGCTATATATTGCTCACCACGGAATACCTTCCATAGATTTTGAATCCAAACTAAGTTCTCCGGCAGGTTCACAAAACTTCCAGCAGCCTACCGTAGTCGGTTCTATGCTGCTTCGTGCTCCGGACCGGAATCAAATTGGCCGGCCTGGCTAAAGCACTCAAACCGAGACTTGGGGTCGGGGATTGTGGGCTTGCCTTGAGCATCCACAAACCCCTGCTTGCCTTGCGCTACAAGACGCTGATGCCCGAGCATTAACGCCGTACTCTGGCGGAACCAGGGCTCGAAATCCGGATCAAGAGCAAAAGGATCCAGAAGCGGTCGCGACTCCGGCGTGTTATGTTCCGTTCCGTTGAAGACTGGCCACCAGCGCCGCCGGGCGGCGGAGACGATCTCTGTCAGGCGCTCACGCGTGTTGCGGGTGGGAATGACCTCCACGGCGTAAAAACCCATCGATTCCAACCGATCAAGAAGCGCTTCGATATTCTCTTCGCCACCAAGAACCGGATTCCCCAGAATCGGATAGGTGGGGATCGCCCCGAAGGCGAGGAAGATCGCGCGAAGGTCCGCCACGGAAACAAAGGCGTCCGGGTCTTCACGCACAAAAGCGGGGGCCCCTGCCTTCATCAGCTTGGCGCGCAGGAAGATCTGCAAGGCGGCATCATCACCCCCGGCCGGTGGTGTTGCGCCACACAAAGCCGCGATGATCTCTCCCACAGGCTTTCCCTGCTGCGTGGCCACTTCACGCAAGCGCAGGAGGGTGGCAAAGGCTACGTGCCGCTCCGTGGCATTGCCGCGCGGCGTAAGCGCCACCACATTTTCCCAAGTGGGGCCGGCAGCTCCCAGGCGTTCCTGAAACAGTCCCGCGACCTTGCTGGTAATTTCGCGATTGCGGCGTTCCAGCGCCGCGCGCATGCGGGCGAGGTTGCACATTTCCGGCAGGGAATCGGCTGGATATTGGGTGATGCCTTTCCCGCACAGGTATATTCGACCGGGGTTGTCAGGATCGTTCAGCTTAAGGCCGGCTTCCGCCGCATCACGGTCAACAGCCACAGCCTCAAGCGAGAATCCGGCGGCAATGCCTGCCACTGCGCAGGCGCGGCGAAACTCCGGGTGGCCGGCGACAGTGTAATGATCGTTGATCCCCAGGACTGCGATACCCTCATGAGCCGCCTGCCAAACTGCTTCCGAGGGTGAACGGAAAACGCTGAAAGACTCGCTGGTGTGGATGTGGCAATTGGTTCCGCGGTGGGGTCTTGCGCCTAGCTGCGCGCAAAGCTCCGTCAACGCCGCAATCCGCTGGTCAAGCGTACCCTGCCAGAGCTGCGTCTCGAGCGTCTGTGTGCCTGGTGTACTCATCGAACCATCACCTGCCCGCCATCCACAACAAGTGTTTGCCCGGTGATGCAGCGGGCCGCATCAGAGCAGAGGAAAACTGCGGCCGCGGCAATGTCCGAACGCTTGATGTCACGCTTCAGCGCCGTCAAATTCACATAGTAGGGAATCACTTCCTCGGGCTTGATTCCCTTCTTGCGAGCGGCCGCCTTGATGTACTCCGGATTCCAGATCTTCGACCCTTCAAAGACGTTGCCGGGTGCCAGGGCATTGACGCGGATTCCGTCGCCCCCCAGTTCCAGCGCCCAGCCTCGCATCAGGTGAAGCTCTCCAGCCTTGGTGGCGTTGTAAGCCGAGTTGGCCTTTGAAGCATCGAGGCCGCTCTTGGACGAGAGCATGATCATGGAGCCACCGTCCGCCTGGGCTCGCATGATGCGGGCCGCCTCACGCGCCACCAGGAAGTAACCGGTCAGGTTGATCTCCAGCGCCAACCGCCACAATTTTACGGGCGTATCCACCAACTCGTAAGCGGGAGCAATTCCTGCTGCGCAAACGGCAATATCGACGCGCCCCCAACGGCGTATAACCTGGTCAAACGCCGCGGTCACGGAATCTTCGTCGGTCACATCCATGTGGACAGGGAAGGTGCGGAATGGGGCCGCCGATGCACTAGCGGCCTCTTTTGCCCCGGTATCATCCACGTCGCAAAAAGCCACTGCGGCGCCAGCTTCCACCAATCCCAGCGCAAGGCCGCAACCCAACCCCGACGCTGCGCCTGTCACCACGGCAACCTTGCCCGCCAGGCTTTCCGTGGCCGTGCCGAGCAGCGCCGAACGATAGTGTTCCGCTTCCCAGTTCACAATGAAGGCTGCAGAAGCAGGCGCCAAGTTGTGGGCGCCGCCGCGGCTGGATGCCAGATGGGTGATCTCTGCGCCCGCCGCGGCCAACGATTCCGCCGCATCCAATTTTTTGGCATCCTCGGTCAGGAGAAACGTTCCGACATTTCGAACAATGGCCACGCGCGGCGGAGCCTTCTCCACCACGGCGACTTTTAATTTCGCCGGCAGATCCTCCAGGGATTCAGCCAGTATTGCCCGCGCCCCCGTATAGACAATATGGTCCGGGGTCAATGATCCGGCGGCAAACAGGTCGGCTCTATCGTCGCAAGCCACACCCGCCAGTTCAGCATTTTCCGTCAACCGGACAAAGGGAGCGCTTCCCTTCACTTCCCGCCAGGCTTGACGGATTGAAACCATGGCCTTGCGCAACGTGGCTGAATCAATTGCCTCGGGAGTGCGGCCGGGCTTGAGTCCCTCTTGGAAATACTGCTCGCACCGGCTTACCCACTCGGCATGAAGCGCTACGCAGGCATCTGCCTCGGAAGCGGAAACCAGCAGCCCATGATTTTCCATGAAGAGAACTGCGGGAAGGATTCCATGCGCCTGCTGATAAGCTGCAGCAAGAGATTTGATGGTATCGGCCAGCCGCCATCCGGGGTCGGTATAGGGCACCCAGAGTGGAGGAGCTTCGCCAGCCGGCGTGATCGCCTCCAGCGCCTTCAATCCGGGGCCGCAATTCAAGGCATTGGCTGCCACGGGGTGAGTGTGAATCACCACAGCGCCCAGCATGGCGTGCAGGGCAGTTTCAACCGAAGGCCGCCCCTTGCCGCCAATAATCGCGGACGACAGATGCTGAAGGACGCGAGCTTCGCGGGCATCGGTCTCCATCGTGGCCAGGTCTTTGCGATCAAAAATGCTGAGGACCGCGGCGACGTCCACTTCCACCCAGCCCGCGGATTCGCTCATCGCCGTTAGGGCCGTGCCGCTGGCCTTGATGGCCATGGTCTGCCCATCAGGTGACTTCACCGAGGTGTTGCCCCCGCCCGCCTGCACGTAGTCGGCTCTTTCCCCGACCGCGCGGGAGAATTCGATGAGCTGCGACAGAGACTGTTTATCCATGGTGGGTATCGCTATTCGCAATCAATAACGGTCTTGATTCCCTGCCCCGCCTCGATCACGGCGTAGGCCTTTACCATCTCCGCCAGCTTGAAGCGGTGCGTCAGGAAGCTCTCCCACGGCAAATCATCGCGCGAAACGATGGCAAGCGCCTGATGATAATGCTGAAGGTTCGAGGCAAAGGATCCGAAAACGGAAATTTCGTTGTAGTGAATAAAATTGGTGTCAATCGGGACGATGGGGTCGTCTTTGGGAATGCCGGCAAAGAACGAAATGCGCCCCTTCTTGCGGACCAGCTTCAGGGCGTCCGCCTGGGCCGATTTGGCCGAACAGGCAGCCACTACGATATCGAATTTCTCTCCGCCGCCTGCCGCCAAAATCTTTTCCGCGGCGTTGTCTCCCGCGGAGCTGACCGGTATTCCGAGGCCATACTCTTTCACATACTCCAGGCGTCCCTGCGACCGGTTGGCCACAATGATTGGCGTACAGCCCGCCGCCTTCAGAATGCTTGCGCACATCAGGCCGATGGGTCCGGCGCCGATCACCACAGCGCGGTCGCCCGGCTGGGCATTCAAATATTCCAAGCCATTCAAACAGCAGGAGAGTGGCTCAATCAGCGCGGCGCGGTCCGCAGACATGGAATCGGGAATGGGAATAACGTTGCCTTGCCCCACTGCGGCGGCGGGAATCTTGACGTATTCCGCGAATCCCCCGGCATAGTCATACCCCAGCGCCGTGAATGAATCGCAGAGGTTGTATTGATGGCGCTGGCAGTAAATGCACTTGCCACACCCCACCACGGTGGCCACCACCACCGACTGGCCAATCTTAAGGCCATTGTTCACGCCGGTGCCCAGCTCGTAAACCGTCCCGACAATTTCGTGGCCCGTTATCGCGGGTGGCACCACGTTCTTTTGCCCATGGAGAAAGATTCGCTTGTCGGTTCCGCACACCGAGCAGCGCAGAACCCGCAGGATCACTTCCCCCGGGGCCGCTGTGGGCTGTGGAACTTCTTCAATTCGTACATCGCGTACCCCGTGGAAAACTGCTGCCTTCATATTTTTTCTCTGCCCTTTCCCTGGCACCGCCGAGCGCTTTGGAATAAAGGTATCATTAACACTTTCACGATTCGATTGTCAAGCTTTCTCCCAAAATTCCTCAATCTTTATCGATAACGTAGCGCTATAATGGCAGCTTACGTTGCTGCCCGGAAAAGCTCAACGCGTGGCTCAAACGGCATCGCGAACAAACGTGGTGTGGTGATGGGCGTATTCAACGGGAGGTCGATTTGGTAGTTCGCATAAAAGACATCGCCAAAGACCTGGGTGTGTCGACAATGACGGTTTCCAAAGCCCTTCGAAACCAGTTTGATATCAGCGAAGAAACGCGCAAGCGCGTATTAAAGCGGGCCGAAGAGTTGGGCTATAAGCCCAATTTGGTGGCCCGGGGTCTCGTAACCAGGCGCACTTACATGATCGGGATGGTGATCCCGGACCTGCTGCACTCATTCTTTGCCGAAACCGTCAAGGCGGCGGCGAAGAGGATTAAATCTCATGGCTACCACGTTGTGATCGTGGACTCGGAAGAGAATGCCAATTCTGAAATGGCGCAAATTGGAACATTGCTGGCGCACAATGTTGATGGATTAATTATCGCTTCAGCCCAAAGCGACGGGCGCTGGCTCCACCAAACTCTGGGAAAAAACCAGATTCCTTACGTTCTCATAGACCGGGCGCTTTCCGGCACGAAGGCGCAGTATGTGGGCGTTGACGACGTGGAAATTGGAGCAATCGCAACATGGCATCTGATTGAACAGGGTTGCCGGCGGATCGCCCACATTCGGGGCCCGGCAATTTCCAATGCGAAGGGGCGCGAGCAAGGTTACCGCCGCGCGATGGCGGACCATGATTTGGAAGTGCTGCCCGGTTACGTTACCGCCGGGCAACACCAGGACACCACAGGGCACGAAGCCATGGTGCAACTACTGAGCCTCCGTTCCCGCCCTGATGGCGTTTTTTGCTACAACGACCAGGTGGCATCCGGCGCCATCACGGCGATCGTCGAGGCGGGGCTGAAGGTGCCGGGCGATATCGCAGTGATTGGCGCCGGTAATGTCCATTACTCCAGCCACCTGCGTGTGCCGCTCTCCACGATCGATCAGCGCAGTTCGGTTATTGGCGAGACCGCGGGTGAGATGCTCGCACAGAGCATGGAATCCAAGACGGCGGCACGTCCAAAACGTGTCCTGATCACACCACGCCTTATCGCGCGGGAGTCGAGTCTGCGAAGAGGCTGACTCTTGTTGCCAGGGGATTCTCTTTCACTTCTAATCAAAACGCTGAGACCAGGCCGCGCAAGCACCGTTGGACAACTTGAGGGAGCGGGCGAAGCCAAATTGCGGAGTTCGGGAGCTTGCTTTTGCTTTTTTTTTATCCGCTGACTCACCAGCGGCTATTCAGGGCGGGTGGGGACGCCCGCAGGCGCATCGACGTTTTGTCCTCTTGACATTGGCAGCTAAATAGGCTACGATATTTGGGTGGAGGTGGGTCCGCTCCCCATGCCGGCCCGACCGGCAGAGGAAAGGGCACGAGGCCACAAGGGTTTCATCATGCTGCTTCCTTATTGTCATTCCTTCCCTCCAATACATTGCGACATCATGTCAATCTGTGGCGAAGATTGCTCAATAAAGAAAGGCCAACAACCTTCTGAAAAGCGGGCCGAATCCCTTCCCCCATTCCCCGCGCAAGGCCACAGTCTCTCGCGATATGTAACAAAAATAAGGGAGTTAGACGTTAGAGCCAGGAATCACAATAGAATCTATATCACTGTAAATAAACCAGTTGGATGTTTTCTGGTGGCAGAGGTGCGGAAAATAAAAAAGGGTGCAAAATGAAGGATAGTCTCGCGATGTTATTGAAAACAAATGGTGGAAAAATGTCCGACTTTTCTTCGCCCGGGATGTTGCTGAAAACACATGACTTATTTTTATTCTCTCGCGATATTGATGAAAAGAAAGGGTGTTAGCAAAAACTTCTCCCCCGCCTCGACGGTCCGTTGGGCGATCGAAGTCTTGAATCTCAGAGGTGTTTGCAAGCTTCCCTCCTCAGCGGCTGGTGAGAAGTTCGATTCTTCCGGTCGAGACAGGTCATCATTACTTGCTGGCGGGTGGGTGCATGGATGCGACTTCAGGCAGGCGGACGATTTGCGAAGGCGTCACCAGTTCAATGTCGGCGCGCTCGAACTCCGGCAGGAATTTCTCCAGAGCGTCGATGGTAGTGGCATGCGGATGGCCGATGGCGAGGGCTACACCCTGCTGCTCCACCGTCTGGCGGAACTCGCGCAATTGCCCCAGCGTGTAAGCAACCGTTTCCGTATCATCCAGAAACACGGTTCGATAAAACGACGGCAGGTGCTGGCGCCGCGCCGCTTCCAGAGCCACGCTGGCGGCTGTGGTGCGACTATCGATAAAATAGAGGTGTCGATTTGCCAGAGTTTTCATCACATCCGCCATCAGGGCTGAGTCTTGTGTGGCACGAGAGCCCATATGATTGTTAACGCCGGCCACGTAGGGAACAGCCTCCAGATCATTCTCAACCACCTCACGTACGTCGGCAGCACTCATACCAACCAGAATCGCACCCTTGCCGGGTGTTGCGTGGCCGTTTGGCTCAGGCTCCATGGGCATGTGCAGCATAACTTCATGCCCGCCACGGTGAGCATCCTGGGCAGATTCTTCGGTGTAACGCAGGTAAGGCAGCACCGAGAAGGTGAGGGGATAATCGAGAGCAACCAGCTTGCGGGCGGCCTCCGCATCGTTGCCCACATCGTCAATCACAATGGCGGCCCGCAGCAGCCGGGAGACTTCCCGCATGTGGATTTGAATAACATGCTCGCCGGTGCGCTGCATCACCTTTAAGGTAACGGCATGCAGATGCTCTGGAGAGGTTGACTCCGAGGTTCCCAGATCCAGATGGTCGCGATCCGTTTCCTGCTGGACCGCTGAAAACACGTTTGGGTAAGCCTGCGGCGTGGCAAGCACTTGCAGCGCGAGTTCATTGCTTTGCCCGTGGCGCACCCGGGCGGGATGCTTGACCCAAACTCCGGCGCCACCTGCGTCCTTCACCACCTTCTTGAATTGATTGGCCAACTCCTGGCGGTCTGGTTCACTGATGGGTGGAGGAGTAATCCGATTGCAGGCGCTGGTCCCAAGGATCAAAAGCAGGAAAAGTGGTAGATGAAAGGCAGATTTTGAAATTTGAAATTTGAGATTTGAGATTTGAAAAAGAGCGTTTGAAATGCTAGGCTCGAAATCCGAAAATAGATGAGTTGCGTTGGGGATTTCCGATTTGGAGGAAGAGACCCGAAACACCAAACCCGAAAATCGAATTCCGAAATTCGAAGGTCGTGAATTACTCATGGATTTTCGAATTTCCAATTTCGATTTTCGGGTCTCGATTGTCGTTTTTCCTGTGCACTACGGATCAAGCGGCCTTGGCCGGGGCCACGGGCTGGCCCAGAACTTCGATGGCCTTTCGAAGTTGCAGATCGTCTTTGCCGCCGAATTGCTCCGGTCCTCCCGGCTGATTATCTTCATCCGCATCCGTATCAGCATCCCCGCCCGCAGGCTGGAGCACGCTGGGAGTTACACCGTTTTCGCTGATGGCTTTGCCGTCGGATCCGTAATATTTGGCCACTGCCAGAAGCAAGGCAGAGCCATCGCCAACCGGAATTGGCTTTTGATAGACGCCCACGCCAAAGCTGCGCACACCAACCACTTCACCGCGTTTGTTACCCAGTATGGCGCTTGCCACCAACTCCGCCGGACCTGCCGTCGATTGATTGATCAGCACTGCCAGGGGCAGCGTGCACGCGGGGCCGGTGGGATGTACGTCCACGTCCTGACGCGGAAATCGTTGGCCGGAAATGTAGGTCACGAGGCCCTTATCAAGGAACAGGCCCACGGTATCCACAGCCTCCTGCACATCGCCGCCGGCGCAGTTGCGAAGATCGAGGATGATTTTATGTGCTCCCTGCGACTGAAGCTCTTTGATCTTGGCCGCAATCTCACGGGCCTTGCCTTTGTTGAAGGTCGCCACGCGCAGGTAACCGTTTCCATCGTCCAACATCTTCGTGATAACCGGTGGGTAATTGAGGACCGAACGAGTAATCGTGACGCTTTGGGGGTCAACGCGAGCTTCGCGGACCAAGGTAAGCTTTACGGTGGTATTGGGTTGTCCGGCCAGAGCTCGCTCAAGCTGCCAAACGGAAAACTGGCGGGTTGGCGCACCATCGATTTCATCGATCAGATCGCCGGGCTTAACATCAGACTTTTCCGCCGGGCTTCCTGGCAGGACCGCAACCACGGTGGCATAGCCCATCCGCTTGGAGACGAAAACTCCCACGTCAGCCGGTCCCGCGTCCGGGTGCTGGACGAAGTCCTGATATTGCTCAGGGGTAAGGTAGGTGCTGTAAGGGTCAAGTGATTCCAAGAGTCCCCGGATGGCGCCGTCGGTGACCTTCTTCAGGTCCGGATCTGTAACGTATTCCTGCTTGATGCGATTCAAGACTTCGCTGTAAACACCCAAGTCGCGGTACGTCTTTTCGGTGGATGTTTCACCTTTCCCGATCAACCCGCCTACGACAACGTAGGACATGAGGAGAATGGAAGTGGAAATCAGTGTGGCACGAATACGGTTTGTCATTCGGGAATAGCTCCTTGAACCCGGGCTAGCATGGCCCTGATGCTTAAAAGTATAGCACGCTCTATTCTTTGATGCACAAAACAGAGGGGACGCTTCTTGCCGGCTGGGAAGATTTCGGTCGGCTTAGACGGTGGGGCAACAGAATGAAAGGAAACAGGTTGGGGCGGTAGCTAATCCTTCGCGGGGGAGACTTCCTTCTTCGCTGCGCCCAAGCTCAGTGGGCGGGCGGACAAATCTCGCCCTTTTTGCACGCCCAGCTCTGATTTCAGCAAGCCGGCCTTGCGGCTGACGTTCTTGCCAAGCTTCTGGTTGATGAACCGGCCTTTTCCCATGATGAGCTCCCTCCCGGTTAATTTGCAGCGAAGGGCCGGCCCTAATTCTGCACGTTGAGGTCGGCAAGCTCAGCGGCGCTGTGAGCTTCTGTGATGATCGTTCCTGACATTCGATCATGCCAGGTCAGGCCTTCACTGTCCACATAAGCCCAAATAAAGCCCACCATCAGAGCTGACATTGATACCAGAACGCCAAAGGCGCGCCATAAGGATTCACTGAGCGACGGGTGCTCGCCCCGCAAATTTCGAATCTCGCAGCCCATCCAGAGCAATCCCGGAGTGGCGGAAGCAATGGCAGTGAAAATGGCGAAATATGCAAACATCAGAATGACCGCGACAACGCCCAGAATACCGATGTTGTTCGGGACCAAAGTGCTGTGATCGCAAAACCGCGTCATTGAATACCAGAAAATTCCCCCAAACAAGGCAGCGCCCAGAATCAGGACAAGGGCGTCCGTCATGCCCGCCAGAAAACGGCGGCTTAAGGGTGCATAAAACAGCGCTTCGGCGCCTGCGTCGTCCTCCTGAGCGGGCTCGGTGGGGGGGCCGACCAAAATTTCCATAGGAGGGCTCTTCTCCACGGGCTCACCTAGCGACATTTCGTCCGCATCTTCGGGGGCGGCATCAAGCTGCAACTCTTCGCCCAACTCCGGGTACGCCCGGAGATCTGCAGACATTTCGCCCTCATCCTGCGCATATGCAGACTTGCCGATCTCAAGATCGAATTTCGAGCCGGTATCCTCGGCAGCCTCATGCGGCTGGAAAGGGGAGCGGATATCCTCCGGCTTGCCGGGCTCCCCAAACTCCAGTTCCATGTTCTCCGCTGGATCGGCATCGGGTTGAAGACGGGCCCGCCGCTTGCGGAAGCTCGTTACGCGTTCTGACAACTCCTCACGCCAGTTTCCAGAGGGCTCTTCCGCACTCAACCGGTCATTCGCGGTCAGGTCCATGGGCGCTGGAATTCTGCGGGTGGGGGTCAGGTCAGGCGCGGGCTCAGAAGGTGATGGGGGGTGAATTGGCAGGTCCAAATCAAGACCTGCGGATGCTTCCCTAGGTTCAAGCGTGGGCTCTGGTGAAGGAGGTGTCGTGGCCGCACGCACCCCTTCCGGAAATAAAGATGTCAGGAAGGCGGAGGACCCCTTCGGGGTGGTTTTTACGAACGGATAGCTACATTTCTTGCATTGATCGAGTCCGGCGTAGCTGACGAACCCACATTTAGGACACTTCACTGCGGGTAGCAATTCCTCCAGGCAGCGTTTCCATAATCCGCTCGCATCTTAGCAAATTCGCTCGGAAGAACAAAGGGCTTTCGAGTAGAATGGCTATTCTGCGTGCCCATGTATCTCGTTCGCCCTCTTTCCGGTGCTAGTGGCTTGCGGCTCACTGCCGCTGTTGCGCTTTTTCTTGCCTTCACCCCGTGCTTACACGCACAGATTCCCATCTCCCTGGAAACAAAGAAGGCCGGGAAAGAAGTTTCAATCACCGCCGACTCGCAACAGAAGGATCAGGATGTTTACCATCTTCGCGGCCACGTCCACATTGTCTACGATGAAATGCGCGCAACCGCCGACGAAGCCTCTTTCGATGGCGCAACGGGTGAGGTGATTGCCCGCGGCCACGTTGTCTTTGACGACGCCACCAGCCACCTGGCCGCGGAGGAAGTCCACTACAACATCCGGACTCAGAAGGGTTGGTTCAGCAATGGGGCGGGGTATGTTCATGCCAAAGGGCCGGCACGGCCGCGCGTTCTCAAGACGGAGAATCCCTTTTACATCTGGGGCCAAACCGTGGATCGCGTCGATGAGAACACCTACCTCGTCAATCACGGCAGCATGACCTCCTGCAATTGCGCCAAGGATGGCTGGCTGCTTTCCGTGGGCAGGGCTCGCGTTACCCCCGGGGAGAAGATCGTAGCCCACGATGCGATCTTCCGTTTTCTCGGAGTTCCCATCTTCTATTTTCCTTTTGTTATGGATTCCATTGCGCGCGAGCCCCGGCAAACAGGCTTTCTGCTTCCCCACATTGGCAATTCTTCGCAGAAGGGTTACATCATTGGCGACGGATTTTTCTGGGCGATTAACCCCAGCGTTGATTTGATGTTGGGGGTTGAGGACTACAGCAAGCGCGGAATTGCGGAACGGGGAGAATTTCGCGCCAAACCCAGTGCCAACGCTGACTTCACTGTAAATTATTTTGGCATCAATGACCGGTACACGGGCGTGAACCTTGAGAGTGTCGGTGGTTTGAATGCATATCAATCGCTCCGCGCTCCCGGCGAGAGCATTCGTGCTTTTGGGAAAGACGACGATATCGGCGATGGCTTCCGGGCCGTGGTCAACGTGGATTACGTCAACACCATGGCTTTCCGCCTGACCTGGTCGCCCAATTATTCTGAAGCTGTCAGTTCTGAAGCGGTACAAACCGGCTTCATCTCCAAGAATTGGAACGCCTACAGCTTCAACGTTTACGCCGAACGATATCAGGATTTTCTGTCTACGCAAGCCACTCAGGTGGTTGAAGGAAGTACACTCGTCAATGTCGCCCCTCCCACAGTTGTCATCAGCCATCTTCCTAGCATTCAATTTTCCGGGGATGACCGACAACTCGGCAATTCGCCCTTCTATTTTTCCTTTGAGACCTCTGTTGACGCAGTGGGCCGCAGGGAATCAGGATTGACGCTGCCCCTGCTGGATGATCGCCTGGATTTCCATCCTCAACTCCTGCTGCGGTCGAAGGAACTCTGGCATTTCCGATTCACTCCCACCCTGGGATTCAGGGCCACGCGTTATGGCGACAGCCTTTTGCCCAACCATGCCCCGGTTGATCGCCTGCTCGGCGAGGTTGGGCTTGACCTTCGCCCGCCATCGCTGGAGAAGATCTTCACCAATTCCTATCGCGGATACCGCCTTAAACATGTTATCGAGCCGGACATTCAGTATCACCTGGTGCGATCACACGACCCGTCTGACATCCTGGACATTGTCCGCTTCGACGCCATGGACATTTTCACGGATACGAACGAAATCGAATATTCGCTCACCAACACGATTCTGGCCCGGAGAGATGTGCCGGATAACTCACCGGACACACCCCAGGCGCGGGATCTCTTTTCCTGGCGTATTTCGCAAAAGTATTACTTTGACCCCACCTTTGGCGGCGCATTGATACCCGGCCAAAACAATGTGTTTGCCTCAACCATCGACGTCACGGGATTTGCTTTTGAGCACGGCCAACGTTTCTCCCCGGTTGATTCCGTGCTGAAGTTCGCCCCGTTTTCCAACTACGACACGGAGATCCGCACTGACGTAAACCCCGAAGGCGCCGGCGGCATTGTGGATGCCGGAATTACTTCCCACGTGAAGCGCGGCCTGCTGGCACTTTCTTTCAGCGACTTCTTTATCAACAAGTCGTCTTATTTCAGTTCCATGTTGGGAACCACTCCTGCTGCCTTGCAGGCCGCCACTACGGGCTCATCGTCAACCGCCCTGACACCCCTGACCGCCTTCCATTTGCTGGGTGCGGTGGCGACTTTTGGCGACCCGAACCGCCGCGGACTAAGCGGCGCAGTGGGATTGGATTACAACTTCCAGCAGAAGATATTCCAGCACGCCACGAATCAACTCAGCTATAATTTTGGTTGTTTTGCGCTTGACGTTGAGTACCAGTATTACAACCTTGGACCGCTAAGGCGTGAAAGCCAGTTCCGCGTGGCGCTTTCCCTGGCGAATGTCGGCACCTTCGGAAATTTGAAACCTCGTGAATTGATGTCGTACTAATACCATGCCCTTTCCCATCCATCGTCCACGGCGACTACGACGCACGGAGGCCCTTCGCGGATTCGTTCGCGAGACGCGCCTGAGCGTTCGCTCCCTCATCTACCCGCTTTTTGTCTGCCCCGGCACGCAGGTGAAGAGTGAAATCAAATCCATGCCCGGCAACTACCGCTGGTCCATCGACTTGCTGGTTGAGGAGTGCCGCAGCGCTTATGATCTCGGCATCCCCGCCGTGATTTTGTTTGGAATCCCAGAGAGTAAGGATGAGACGGGCACCGGCGCCTATGATCCAGACGGCATTGTGCAGCGCGCCGTGCGGGCGGTGAAGAAAGCACTGCCGGACCTGATTGTGATCACCGATGTCTGCCTGGACGAATACACCAGCCATGGCCACTGCGGCCTGATCAAGAATGGTGAAATTGATAATGATTCCACGCTGGAACTTTTAGCTCAAACTGCGCTGACCCAGGTGGAAGCGGGGGCGGACATCGTTGCCCCGTCCGACATGATGGACGGCCGCGTGGGCGAAATTCGCGATGAGCTGGATGCGCACGGCCACACACAAATTCCCATTCTGGCCTATTCCGCCAAATATGCTTCGGCCTTTTACGGCCCATTTCGCGAAGCAGCGGATTCTGCGCCAAAATTTGGCGACAGAAAATCCTATCAGATGGACCCCGCCAATCAGCGTGAAGCAATGCGCGAGATTGCGCTCGACGTGGAAGAAGGCGCGGACATCATTATGGTGAAGCCCGCACTTCCCTATCTGGATATCATTACGCTTGCCCGCCAGGAATTCGATGTGCCCATCGCCGCCTATCAGGTGAGCGGTGAATTCTCACTGATTGAAGCGGCCGCGCGCCTGGGCTGGATTGATCGCGAGCGCATGATTATGGAATCGCTGACCTCCATCGGCCGCGCCGGGGCGGACATCATCCTCACCTATTACGCCAAAGAAGTGGCCCGGCTGTTGGGGTAAGTCCTTTTGGGAATTTGGATTTTAGATTCTGGAATTCGGAGTAAGTCTTTGAATTCCCAGCCAGCTGTCATGCCATTCTTCGCTGCCAACCAAGGCCGCCACAATTCCCCCATCCTCGCGCCCCGCGTTCATGTTGGCCCCAATGCCTAAAGCCCCAAACCACTTTGATCACCGTTGGGCTGGATTGCTGTTCGTCATCATCGCCAGCGCCCTTTGCCTTGCCCCGCCCCTGCGGGGTGAACAAGCTCATCATGCTTCCCTACTCAGGATGAAAATCGCCGTAGGTGCGGATTCCTCCGCCCCCGCCGCCACGCCCAAAAATGTGCAGAGAAAATCCGCACTCGACAAGCGCATTGATAAGATCCTTGCCGCGAGCGATGCCCGCCGCGGTTCCTGGGGTCTCCAGGTGGTTGAACTTGAGAGCGGCAAGCTGCTCTATGAGCGCAATGCTGATCACCTCTTCATTCCTGCTTCCAACATGAAGATGTTCACCACCGCGGCAGCGCTGGAGAAACTGGGACCGGATTTCGTTTTCCATACCACAGTGGAAAGCGATGCCGGGCCTGATGCGCAGGGGCGAGTGGGTGACCTCTACCTTGTGGGGCGGGGCGACCCGAACCTTGGCCCCCGCACTTTTCCTTACACATATCATGGCGCTGCTCAAGCAGCGGACAAGTCAATTCAGGAAATGGCCGACCAGGTGAAAGCCCGGGGCGTTCGCGAAGTCACGGGAAAACTGATTGCCGACGACAGCTACTTTGTTTTTGAGCCTTTCGCCCCAAACTGGGCGGCGGATGATCTGGAATGGGGTTACGGCGCGCCCGTCACTGCGCTGGCTTTCAATGACAATCTGCTCGCGCTCGAGGTCAAACCTGGCGATAAGGTCGGCGACGCGGCAACGATTCGCCTGACTCCCATGGCGGATTATTACCAGCTGAAAAACCACGTTGTGACCAGCGCGAATGGCACAGAGAAGAATTACCATCTGGAGCGCCAACCGGGCTCGATGGAGCTTGACCTCTGGGGCCAGGTACCCCTTGATGGCGGGGATGATGTTGATACCATCGCCATCACGAATCCGCCGCAGTTGGTGGCGGAACTGTTCCGCGCTGCCCTCCAGACGCGCGGCATTTTGGTACGTGGACCTATTGAAGTTCGCCACTTCACGCGGCTGGAAGCCGAAGCCATACCAAACGTTGCAACCCCCTCACCCTCCCGCGTCGTGCTGGCGGAGCACACTTCTCCACCACTAAGTGAGGCGATCAAGGTGGTCAACAAGGAGAGTGAAAACCTCCATGCGGAAACCCTGCTGCGGACTTTGGGCCAGGTGCAGAATCATCAGGGCAGCCTGGCTGGCGGGTTGGAAGCGCTGAACACCTTCGCCGCGCAACAGGTGGGAATCCTGCCGGGCGAAACGTATTTCTCTGACGGCTCAGGGCTCTCGCGGGAAGATCTGGTGGCGCCGCAGGCGGCTGTGAAGTTGCTGCTCTACATGGCGCGCTCACCGCAATTTAAAGAGTATCTGGATTCCCTGCCGGTATCCGGAATCGACGGCACGCTGGCCCACCGCTTTCTAACTGATGAAGTGAAAGGAAAGATACACGCCAAAACCGGCTCCGTGGAACACGTCAACACCCTCTCCGGTTACATGGACCTGCCTTCAGGAAAACGCCTGGTCTTTTCAATTATGACCAACAATCATCCCCTTTCGAATAGGACCGGCCAGGAAACGCTTGACGCCGTTACGTTGGAAATTTACCGGTGGTTTTCCAGGCAGCGGTAGCGCCAAGGGCAGTATGCACCGTTCCAACTCCGTTATTTAAGGCTGAAAGGCTGGCATCGATGAAGATGAGTTTGGCTGGCAAAGAGGGAAAGTCACGCGTACTCATTCTGTCGGGCGCCTTGGCCATCTTCGCGTTCGCGCAACTGCATCCGCTCGCGGCCACGCCCCAGGATGCTGATGCGAGCGGGCAATCTTTCTATGCTGACGCCAAACCAATGCTGGATTTTCCTCTTCCTGATCTCCTCAAGGCCATCCCGGAGCTTGAAGGATTGGACCCGGCCGCAAGCCAGGACGATCTGCCTTCCATCCTTTCAAAAACAGGAGAGGTGACGGAGGACTTGATGGGCAGCATGCCGAACCTGACTTCCCGTGAGGACGTAACTCAGTCGAAGCCGGGTGGCAAAGGCAAGGACCGGGAACAGATCCAACGTGAGTTTGATTACATGATTGTGGTCCACTGGAATGGAGCGGATGGCACCGTGGAGGAATACCGCTCAGCATCCAAAGGGGCCGGCTTGGAGGTGGATAACCGCAGTCAAGGCTACATGCTAACAAGTGGATTTGCCTCCGAATGGCTCCAATTTCTTCCCCCAAATCAGTTGGTGTCGCGATTCCGCTATCTCGGCCAGCAGACCTTTGGCGGATTCAAATGTTACGTCGTGGCTTTCGCCCAGGTGCCGGGAACGACCAGCATCACGGGCACCGTCCATTTCGAGGGAAGATCGGTCCTGCTCCTGTACCAGGGAATCGCGTGGATTGACGAGTCAACCTTTCGCATCGTTCGGTTCAGGACGGATCTGCTGGCTCCCCATCCCGAAATCACCCTGGAATCACAAACCACGGAACTCCAATTCGGAAATACAACTCTGGCGGAGACGGCAGCGCCGCTCTGGCTCCCCCAGGGAGTCGTGGTCACAACGCAGATGCACGATCGACTTTACCGGAACGTGCATCGCTACTCAGACTACCGGGTGTTCAAGGTGGAATCAAAGATACTGCCGGCCCCCGCCGATGAACCGCCCCCAACGAAACCCAATTAGGCCGGTAGATGCACGGCCGACACGATTTGCCTGCGCTCGACTATTTCTGCTGGACCCAATAAGAGAATTGCCGCGCCGGGCACAGGCCTGGAGCTTTGAATGATCCTTACAGGCAAAGACGCACGATGCTGGAATGGCTTAACCCGATTGTAAGATTCACGTCACCCCTGCCCGGTAAAATAGAGACTACAAGGAGAGAACAGGACGATGAAAACCGTTACGGTGTTTGGAAGCTCCCTGCCCGCGGAAGGCAGTTATGCTTATGTTGAAGCGCAACGCCTGGGCCGCTTGCTGGCGGAAGCGGGCTATGCGGTTTGCACTGGCGGTTATGGCGGGTTGATGGAGGCCTCGGCCCGTGGCGCGCGCGAAGCCGGCGGACACACCGTAGGAATTACCTGTGTCATCTGGCCGCACCCAGCCAATGCCTACATTGTCGAGGAATTCCGCACGCAAGGTTACACCGAACGGTTGATGACTCTCATCGAGCGGGGGGATGCCTTCATCGCCCTCCCGGGCGGCACCGGGACACTGGCGGAACTGGCGCTGGTGTGGGAGATGATGAATAAAGGAAGCCTGGCAAAGACCTTGGGCGGGCGCAAGCCTCTATTGGTAATGGCTCCTTACTGGCAGCCCGTCATCGAATGCCTGAAGCAGGAAGGCCAATTGAAGAACGGCGATGGCAAATGTACTGCCCCAGCCATGGACTTCGTCACTCTCATTCAGACTCCGGAGCACGCAGTGGAGGAATTGCGGAAGAGTTTGTGAATAGCCAGCCTAACATCTGCTTGGCGACTGAAGCACTACCAGATCGTGGCTGGAGGTTGAGCCAAGAATACCGTTGTCACTCGGCGCGCGCGCGTCCACTCCAATATTGCGAATGACGGCGATGGTGTGCAACAGCCAGGATGAGCAAGCCATCCTTCTCAATTGAATAGAGAATTGAAAAGGGAAATTTACGGAGAGGATGTTTTCTGATTCCAGGTGCAACCGTGAGAGCAGACTCAGGAAACCTCGCGATTTCCTCCTCGACTCTCCGAACCTCAGTATAGAATCGTCGCCCCAAGCCGAGGACGCGCACTTCAAGTTAGGCAGTCTCCGCCAGCAGTTCGTCCTCGGCAGTTACGTGGTACCTCACGACGGTCACCGGAAGAGTCTTTTCGCCTTCTTCCCGAACTCGGAGGATTCCACCGAGCCTGCGCGGCCGGCCAGGTAATCCTCCCGTCGACGTGATGCCTCCTCTGTCCTGAGACGGGCCGCCTCATCCGCGTCCAAATCATCGAGGCTTGCCAGAAGGTTTTCGGCCACCGCAGCGCGATCATCTGCTTTCAGGCTGAGTGCGCTTTTCAGGACCTCGGTTAAGTCCGGCATGTTACCCTCCTCCTTCATTGTACCTTGATCCCCAAAGCGGGGGTGAATGGGCTCCCCCGGATTTCACCCTAAGCAATCCTCACCTTGCGGGGGAACTGGGCATTATCCTGAAGGAAGGTTTTCTTCGTCGCCAGATCGGCCGCCACCGGCTGCACATTGCCTTCTGCGTCGGTGGCGCGTGAAACCAGCGCATGCTCACCGGGTGTTGCGCCCTCCCACTTGTAGGTGAAAAGCTTCCACGAATACCTGCTGTTGCTTGAAGCGAATGTGGCCGTTCGCCACGGCCCGTTATCGATCTGGATTTCCACGGACTTTATGGGCGTCCCGTCATTCAGCGCATAGCCAAATATCTCATGCGCGCCTCCGGCCTTCCTCACACGCGCAATCACGGACTTCAGGTGCATGCGCGTCACCTCTGTCTCCACCCATTTGGTTTCCAGATCGTTGTCAGCGCCGCTGCCGCCCTCACCCACCACTGACCGGTACCAGCGAGCCTGAAAATTCCCCAGGTAACGGTCCTCCTGAAGATGGATTTCCGCAAGCCACTTCACGTTGGCCATGCCGTACCAACCCGGCATGATGAGGCGCACGGGGAATCCCTGCTCACGGCGCAGGGGTTCGCCATTCAGCGCGTATGCCACCAAAGGCTCCGGCTTCATGGCATTCTCCAGCGTGATGCTGCGGCCATACTGCTGATCCAGATTGAACGTCTGCTTGCGGAATACCAACTCCTGGGGGCCGTGGTCCGTGCCGAAGAAGACCACTTCCCGTGCCTTGGAACCCACTCCAACGTGCTTCAGCAGGCTGCGCAAGGGCACGCCGGTGAAACGGCCGCACGATGCCAGCCCCTGCATGGAGTGAGCGCTGTTGCCGGAGCATTCATAACCCACGGCCAGTTCGGTGGAGCGCATACTGCGCAATTCATCGAGTGAAATTTCCGTTGGCTTATTGACCATGCCGCTGAACTTCAGTCGATAGGAGGCGCCGTCAATTTCCGGCCGGTTGAAGTGCTGAACAGCAAAGTACTGGTCCGCGGGAGTAAACGGCCCATCGATCTTGCGAATATCAAGGATGCGCGAGGTTTGGTTCGGAATGCTGGGATTGAAGTTGGCGGGAATATCCGTGAAGGGAACATCCCCGTCTTCCTGCGCCAAGGCTTGAATATCCCAGTTTGACATGAACGCCAGAAGGCTCGTTGCTGCCAAGCCACGTTTCAATGTCTCGCGACGGGTGATCCGTTCGGACATGGTACGCCTCCTATCGATGCTGTTGGTTAGCCCGGGGGTATTTTAACCGCTTGAATGCAGAATCGCCAGCGTGAGCTGTGAGCGTGAGCTGAGGGCTTCAAATCGATGAATGCATCCACTTCCAGGGGGAAATGATGGCACAAATTTTGAATTCTATCGGGTAATGCACAGGGACCACTTGGACTGAACCGGCGGCGCATCGGCCCGCAACAGGATGCGGAACAAGCGCTCGCCCCAGGAATTGCGCAGGCGCGGGTCGTCGATGGGGATCTCCTCGACAGTAGCGTGGAAAGCATCCCCGTTGTAAGCTACAAACACGGGGTTGCCTGAAGCCATCGCCAGTTTGATCTCACCGGCAGTTGAAACGTCCGCAACACACGGTGTCATCAGCGTGAGCGTGATGAACCGGGCGGCTTGCGTCAAACCGTAATCGTCCACCAAGTCGATGGTATTGCTGCGACGGTCAAGCCTCAGAGTTCGATTCCAGAAATCCAGATTTGCCGTGGAGGGATATGCGCCAGCCAGGTTCATGCGGAGTTCCGCCGCACCATCATCCGCGTGATAACTGACTTCAGTGGCCGAAAACCCGACTCCAGGCGATTGCATCACTCCATCGATGGTGGGACAGTTGTGATAGGCGGATTGCATCGTCCAGATATCGTACCTTTGCGGGCTGAACGTCCTGGCCGTATAAGTTTCCACACCCACATCAACAATCGCGGGCATGCCGTCGGCATAGACCACAAAATTTCCCACGTCATTGTGGTTGTGGCTCTTGCCATTGTTGCCTGCCTGTGCAGCCAGGTAGAGACCTTCGGCGGAACCTTCACGCACACGGGCGGTCATCACCTTCATGCCTGGAAACCACGCATCGCGGAATAGCGCTTGCTCTCTCGGCGCCTGGCGCAAGGTGGCCAGATTGAAGAGGGCGGGCAACTGTCGGCCGAGGCTGTCACCCGGAACGGCCTTTCCATCGCGTTCAAATGCGCAGAACGCGCCGTGCGCCATCATGCTTTTGTCGCCAACCCGCTGGCCGAAACGGTAAACGAGGTCGCCATCGGCAAACACCCGGGCGGGCGCGTCACCAAAGTTCGTGTACCACTCGTTATAAATATGCGCCCGGCAGATGTAGAGCCCGATCTGGTGCACCAAGGGCAGGGTAAATCCATTGCATTTTTCGGCAGTGGCCATCCGCAGGAGTTCCAGGCAGTCAAAGAGCGAAGCCCCGGCGCGGCCCCAATAACCTGGCCCTTCGTCGCACCCACCGTCATCCGCATAGACGCTCAGAAAATTATCGAGGCAACGAACGATTTTCTCTACCGCAGCCCGCCGACGCTGCTCATCGCGTTCCCCCAGCAAAGCAGACGCAAGCCAGTTGGAGCAGATCCACGGATCCCAGTTGTTCACGGATTTGTCCGTAAATCCCATCCACCAGAAATCATTGCGCGCGAGGCAAGGCGAGAGAATGCGGCGGTCGATTTCCAGGTGGATGCGTTTCGGCAGTAGCGGTGAAACTTGCGCCAGTTGATCTCCAACCAAGTAAACGGTCCAAGCCCGCAGATTGGAAGTCTCTGCGGCGAACAAGTCCACAACCGGCTCGGTGACGTCGGGGAGCCCGATGCCCGTTTTCTGCATTCCAAGGTGCGCGGGGACGCCCCAGAAAGTCTCCTCACAGGTCAGCCAAACGCCATTCGCAATTTCGTCGGTAAAGCGGCCTTTGCCTTCGATACATTCGGCAATCACCAGTTCCTGTAGCTTCTTTCTGCGTCGATTCTGGACCTCCTCGAAGTGCGAGCGGTTGCCCGTCCGTCGGTATTCAAGAAATGTCGTCGCCGGCAAGACTTCCCACGCGGGCTTGAGTTGGGTTTCACCGTTCTTGATGAGTACATCGCGGGCATCAACAGGCAGAGCCTTCCACGGCGCGCGCTCCGCCGCAGTGGGAAATGGGTGGAAATGTTCGCGCGGGGTCAGGGCATCAGCCAGCATTGGCTTCGGCCAGGCGGTGGCAAGGAGGGTGCGCGTGGGGGTTGGCGAAGCGGCGGGCAAGAGTGCGACGGCGGACAACAAACCCGGGGTGGCCAGAAATTCCCGGCGTGTGAATTGACTCATCGGCGCTCCCCTCCCCACTTGCATCAAACCAGACTTCACCAAACCTGTGGCGAAGCGAATAGAGTAGGGCGGCGCAGACTTAAAAGAAAGTCAAAACGCAAAAAGCGAATTGGAATGGCAGGGGTATGGCGGGAGCAAAAGGCCCACGAACCTCAAGGGTGAAGAATCAACCCCTACCGTTTTCAGATGGAATGCAACCCCTCAAATACTACTTGGTCCAGGGATTACCCAACGCCCGCGCATCATTAAAAAGAAACGTGGAGATTTCAGCCGTAATCCGCGTCTTGTCGCATGGATTCTGAAAATGAACGGCTCGCAACTTGTCCACATAGGTCTGGAAGCTCGGCATCTGCCTTGCCCCGCTTCCTGCGAAGAAACCCAATTGATGCCATGAAAATTCTGGTTTATATCCAAACCACTTCAGCCCCAGCAATTCCCGGGTAAAGACTCGGGGGCCAAAGTTATCAAAGAACATTTTGGGATGATCGTTAAGAAAGGCCTTCCACGCATTCTTGAGGGCGGGCGTCTCTCCGAACCGGGCGGCAAGAACTTGCGTCTTGTTCACTTTCGCGCCATTCATCCGATCCCAGTCCAGTTGCTCTTCCGGGGTAAAGGCCAGCACGAATGTTTGGCCGGCGGTGATGGCGCCCAGAATCAGGGAGTCGTTCAAAATTGGTGTCCAGCGCTGTTCACTTAGGATGCTGCCGCTTCCCGTCACCGGAGCAGGCACGCGATCAGGGTTGCGTGAATTCGGGCCGACCCTGGCCGCCTGCGCATTATGTTTGCGGCTATAGATGGCATTTTCAACCCACAGCTTGGTTTGGGCGTCCTGAATGCCGTTGGCCGCGGTAACTCCAAAGGCCTTCACCAGGGATTTGTCCAAGCGGATCTCAGTCCCCCCCAGCAGCGTCAGATGCAGCGCGTTGGTGGCGGTGGCGCGGTAAAGATTATAAGCCGCCTCAATAAACCGGGTCATCACGACCGGGTCGTTCCAAGTCTCCTGCCACTTTCCCACCCACTCGTTATCCTCCCGGTACTGATCCTTCAAGTCGAAAAGCTGCCGGATGAACTCCTGCTGGTTTAGCATGGTAACAATCTCCTCCTTCGGGCAGTGTCCGTTGGAATTCCGCGCCCTCGTGGCTTTTCGCCTTTGAGGTGACGAAAGGCGTTCTGGCGAACGATCAAGCCTGGCAAGTCGACCGGCACGGAGTTAGCCCCGCCTGCGACTGAGGGCAGTCGTTTGCCATATTCTTTTGTGGCTGAGAAATCCCTTGGAAACTTTCGGGGTTCGGCTGCTTGCTTTAGGCGCCCATGCGCGGCCCAGACTTGCCAGTGGCAGCCCTAGCCCCAGAAACGAAGCCCAAGAGGTTCCCTCTCCCCCGAAAGCGACATTTTATCGCATAAACAAGGCCAGTCAAGACCTTTCAGGCTACCCTTAGGCGGGAGTTTTCCTCAGGATTATCGAAAAGATTCGGGCAGAAATGCCCTTAGCGAGGCAAAATCATGACAAAATAACCGGATTAATAAACCACTGGGAATTCGACAAGCCCAAGTTCGCCAAATTGGTCCATTCCGAACCCTGAGGGCAGAGTTCCGGCTCAAAACGATCCTCGAATCCTAGATCCTAAATCCTGGATCCCAGATCCTTGCTGCGTCCGCGGTCAGTCGAAATGAAGAAGATCGAAATCGCACCCGAGATTCCTGCCACGGTGATGAGGCCCCAGGCAAGGTTGTAACTGTGGCGAGTATCAAAGATGTACCCCCCAATGACCGGCCCCAGCGTCTGGCCTAGCGAGTCCGCCATGATGATCAACGCCAGCAGTTTTCCCAGCGACGGCAGGCCAAAACAGTCAGCGGCCACCAGCGGTATTAGCATGTAGTCCGCGCCCATGGCGAAACCGAATGCCACCGCAAATCCATAAACCGCCATGGGACTGTGGGCGAAGAACAGCACGGGGATGGCAAGAGCGAGAGTGAGGTAAAACAGCGCCATCACGTTCTTGCGAGTGAAGCGGTCCGCCACGTGGCCCACCAGCACTCTTCCGGCGAGGCTTGAGACCAGCAGCGTGCTCAACGCGTGGGAGGCCCACCCGGAGGAGTAACCATCATCCTTGAGGAAGAGAATGAAGTGTGAAATAACCGTGCCAATGGCGCCGATCGTCAGCGTGCTGCCCACCAGCAAGAGCCAGAAATTCAAGGTACGCACAGCGTCGATAACGCGAACGGCAGGCGCCTCCGCCACCACGCCCGCAGCTTCCTTGGAATCTGCGCCATCGGGAAACAATCCCATCTCCCGCGGGCTTGAGCGCGTAATCCAGATTCCAGCCGGAAACAAGACCACAAGAATGACCAAACCGATGGCCTGAAACGTCCGCCGCCACCCGAGGTGCTCAATCAAGGCGTGGATCAGAAGTGGAGATGTTGCGCCTCCGATGCCCAGTCCCAGATAGGCATAACCCATCGCCCTTCCCCGCAACGCGCGGAACCAGTTGGCGATCAGCACCTGATTGGGAATGGGCCCGGCCAGCGTATAGCCCACCACCTCCGTGATGCAGAGCGCGTAGTATTGCCGCAATGAGACGATCATTCCCATAAAAACCAGCGAAAGACCAACAAAGCCGATTCCGCAGAGAATGACGGAGCGGGCCCCGGCGCGGTCAATCAAGGCTCCGGCCAGCAATCCGAACAGCGGAGCCATCACCACAAAGCCATAAAAAATTCCCGACGTCGCCTGCTGCCGGCTGAACCCCAGGGAAGCAATTAGCGAAGGATAAAAGACCGGAAAACCGTAGTAGACAATTCCCGTCGTGAGGAATAAGTTCAGGGATGCGGAAACAACAACCCACCAGCCGTAGAAAACTCCGCCCCGCGCCGTATCTTTCATAAAAGGACTCCACTCAAGGTCAGGATCACACCATTCACCTCCACCAACCACTCCTGCGGTCGAAAGCGAGCTGGCCATGGCTTTCCGTCAACTCAAAATCCGTCACCCGAATTCAGGCCCCGTAATCCCGCAGATCAATTCCGGGCGCCCCGGGTGCGTATTCTCCCCCCGGCGCATGCGGTAGAGAGGGCGCTCAAATTCAAAGCCTCTCGCTATCAGCGCGTTTCGTGCCCATGGACTCGATTTCACGCAATCGACAACAATGGACTCTCTTCCCGACTGCGCCAGGAAGTTGTCCAGCATCCGCTCCGCCACGACCAGATCATTGGCCACCCAGGGTCCAAGGCTGTCCGAGTGCGATCCATGCCGCCCCAATGCATATCCTGTGACGCCTGCCGGCCCATCGAAAATCTGGACAAATTCCGGGGCGGACGCTGCCATCGCGCGTAAGAGCATGCTGCGGTCAGCACCGAATATTTCGCGGTCCAGCAGCAGGGATCTTTCCCAATCGGGAGTCGTTATTCCCGACGGAGTTTGCGAAGGCGGTCTACTCAGTCTCCAGCGCTCAATTTCGTATTCATCCACAAAACCCAACTTCTGGTACACCGGCTTGCCCTGCGGAGTGGCGTCAAGCCTCATGCAGGGAATGTTATGCGAATCGAGATGGTCGATGGCTTTTTGAAGCAGGGCCGTGCCGATTCCGCGTTTTCGAAATTCCGGGTCTACCAGAACCATGCCGATCCAGGCAAAGCGACATTCGTAGATGATGGTCGCCACGGTTCCCGTCACGCGGCCATCAACCTCGCTCACGAAACAACCTTCGGGGTTGGAGGCGAGAATCAGCTTCCAGTCGGCCTCGGTCTGGTTCCAATGGGCGAGCTCTTTCAACCGCATCCCGGCCGGGATGTCAAAACAGGTCATCTGGCGTATTGGCATGATTACCCACTCAGCGGGGAGGCCGCCGCAACGGCCACCACGGGGGCGAACTCCATCATGGTGCGAGCGGATTGTAACACGGTGCGGAAGGCAAAGAACCTGATTCGGTACATCACTCACGGCGGGAATTGCGCAATTGCTTAAGAGCGTTTCACACAGAGTTCACGGAGACAAACCACCCACCACAGAGGACACAGAGAAGATTCCAGCTTTTCTCCGTGTTCTCCGTGAGCCAACCTCTGTGCCCTCTGTGTGAACCTTCTTTTAGAAACCAGGCGTGCATTCGCCTTCGCACTGATGAACGGCGTTACAAAAAAGATCCGGTGCCAATTACAACCGCCGTTCGACCACCTGCCGACGAGTCATGTTATATTGTCGCAGGAATCACCCTTCATGAATTTCATCGAGTCCGTGGAAGAGCTGGAAGACCGGTTGGCAACCCCGAACTCGCTGGACGTCGAGGTGCTGCGCCGCCTTGAGGGCGACGTCATCATCCTGGGCGCTGGCGGCAAGATGGGACCCTCGCTGGCGCGGCGAATCAGGCGCGCAGTCATAGCAGCCGGAACTCATCACAAGGTCACTGCGGTATCAAGATTTTCGTCAGCATCGCTGGTGGATGAGCTCAACCGTGATGGAATTGAGACCATCGCCTGCGACCTCCTCGACCGGAATGAGGTGGCAAAGCTCCCCCTCTACGCCAACGTCCTGTTTCTCTCCGGCAGAAAGTTCGGCTCCACGGACCGTCCGGACCTTACCTGGGCCACGAACACCATCATTCCCGCGAACGTCGCGAGCCACTATCGTTCCGCGCGAATCGTCGCGTTCTCAACCGGGAACGTCTACCCGCTCGTGAGTGTGAATTCACAAGGGTCGGTTGAAACCAATCTGCCCGGACCCATTGGTGAATACGCGCTGTCGTGCCTGGGGCGTGAACGGGTTTTTGAGTATTACTCGCAGGAGTGTGGAACGCCGTGCCTCCTTTTCCGCCTGAACTACGCGGTGGATTTACGCTATGGCGTGCTGGTGGATATTGCCCGCAAAGTCTTTGCCGGGCAGCCCGTCAGTTTGGCGGTTCCGCTTGTGAACGCGATTTGGCAGGGTGACGCCAACTCCTACGCCCTGCGCTGCCTGGAGCATTGCGCATCGCCCGCGCGCATTTTGAATGTCACCGGGCCGGAAATTGCCTCCGTCCGCCGCGCCGCAGAGTTCTTTGCGAATATCTTCCACCGCGAACCAGTGTTTGAGGGGCAGGAGGGCGACCGCGCCTTTCTGGGCAACGCTTCACTCTGCCACTCGCTGCTGGGTCCGCCCGAGGTTAAGCTCGACGTGCTGATGCAGTGGGTGGCGCACTGGGTTGAGAGCGGCGGGGTGAACCTGGGCAAGCCCGCGAAATTCGATGTGACCGATGGCAGGTATTGAGAGCATGTCATCCCCATCCAGGATGGACCCGCAAGCCCGGGAGATATTACGCCACGGAGTTGTGATCCCGGCGCATCCACTCGCCTTAGACTCCGAGCGTAAGCTCGATGAGCGGCGCCAGCGCGCGTTGACTCGATACTACTGCGAGGCGGGAGCGGGCGGCGTTGCTGTGGGCGTCCACACCACTCAGTTCGCCATTCGCAATCCCAAAATCGGCCTCTTCGCGCCGGTCCTGAAGCTCGCCGCTGAAACCGTGCGCGAGTGCGAGAAGTCGCTGGGCAAGCGCATCCTGAAAATTTCAGGGATCTGTGGACCAACCTCGCAGGCGGTCTCTGAAGCAGCATTGGCGCACGAGCTTGGCTACGACGCGGGATTGCTGAGCTTGGGCGCGCTACGAACAGCATCAACGGACGAACTCATTGCCCACTGCCGCACCGTCAGCGAAGTCATTCCGCTCTTTGGATTCTATTTGCAGCCCGCGGCGGGTGGACGCATTTTGGAGTTCGAATTCTGGCGGCGGTTCCTGGAGTTGGAAAACGTGGTTGCCATCAAGGTGGCGCCGTTCAACCGCTATCAGACGCTCGATGTCGTTCGCGCCCTGGCTGAAAGCGGCAGAGAGTCCGATGTCGCTCTCTACACGGGGAATGACGATAACATTGTGGCCGACCTGCTCACGGATTTTCGCGTCATCACGCCGACTCGCACCGTCAGCATCCGTTTTGCGGGAGGATTGTTGGGCCACTGGGCCGTGTGGACCCGCCGCGCCGTCGAACTGTTGGAGAAAGTTCGCGAGTGCTGGGAACACCCGGATCTAACCGCTAGGTTGCTTGCCCGCTCGGCTGAAACGACCGATGCAAATGCCGTTCTTTTTGACGCAAGAAACAATTTTGCCGGGTGCATTCCCGGCCTCCATGAGATCCTGCGGCTCCAGGGATTTCTGGAAGGCCGCTGGTGCCTCGACCCGAGTGAAGATGTCTCTCCCGACCAGCTCGCAGAGATCGACCGGGTCTGCGTTTCCTATCCCCACCTGAGCGACAACGACTTTGTCGCCACCCACATCGAACGCTGGCTCCGGTAATTCCCGGTGTTTTTCTTGGGACAGCCTTGATGGCTACATCCCGCTCCAAACTCCATTGACTTGCCTCTCTGCCCGTCAAACGCTCAACCCAACTGCGCTTCCGCGCCCACGGCGATAGGGAAGAGGGAGCGGGTTGGCACTCCCCCTGCATCACGTTTAGCTGGGAATTCAAGGATCCACAATGTTTGTGCCGGGTCGCAAATTCTGGCTCCTGCTTCTATTCAGCACAAACGGCGGGAAGGTTGAATACGCTGGCGTCGGGCTGGCCGCTGGCAAATGACGTGAACTGCAGTTCAGTCAAACCGTTCCTACCACGCCAGAGCACGTAATGGGGCGCCTGGGAAGAGTTCTGCCACACACCGACTTCAAGGCTCGTGGAAGGAGTTTCCTGCCATAACCAAACATCCGAGACGTACCCCTGCTGCGTGCTGGGACCGCCGGGAATATACCCCCCCCAGGATGTCCAGGCCGTCTGGGCAAATCCTGATGGCCCCTGGGAAGTCGCGTAGGCCAGCCACTCGAAAGCGGGGGTCAGCGTGGAAAGCAGCGGCTCCTCCCGGCACGTACTGGTTGAGTACGTGTAAAGATAGGTTTTTTCCTTGTCGTAGAAATTGAATTGGGAAACCAGAGGCGTGGTGCTCAGGGGGTCGGGGCTGGCAACGTCAAATCTCTCCCTTTTGTTCGTATAGTCTTCATACCAGAAGCCTGCTTGCACGCCGGTCATACCAGGATATTGGAGGTTGATGAGGTGGCGGAACCCATCTCCGTCCGGGGTCGTTCTGGGGGTTGCATTGCGCGCCTCAGGAATGATGAAGTAATCGACGCCCACAAAAGCGGCGGTGAAGTCCGAAGGTTCAATCGGAGGGGTTTGCGCCATGGCGCGACTGCCACTCATTACCGCCAGAAGGGCAAGGCCCATCGTCAACAGACACAGCTTTGACTGTTTCATCTTTCTCTCCCACATGGAATTTTACTGAGATTTGCCTGAACATTGATTCTAACAACCCGTTCATCGCAATCGCAACAGCGAATTTCACCACAGACTGGCAACGTTAGCAGCCTGTGGCGGGCTCACCAGCGCAGATGAGCCCGGTCACGGCTTGGGCCTGCCCGAAGCGGTTTGGAGTGTTCCCGCAACAAATCATACCGGTTTTGAAACGCAATTCCGGACGGCACGTGTGGTGGCGACTCTGCCACGCGAGACACCAGCCAAAATCATCTTCTACCGGCCACTGTGGTCGTGTCCACCGGCCTCGTGTTTTGCCATTGAGATGGACACCGGATGCTCTCTAAAATAATCGAGCGTGCGCCCAAAGTCTTCCAGCAGAAGGCCAGCCAGGTCGCGACTGAAGCCGTGCCGAACCAGAATGCGCTGCACCACCAGATCCTCACGGTTGGGCGGCATGGAGTACGCCGGCACCTGCCAGCCCCGCATGCGCAGACGGTCCGCGAAATCATAAAGCGTGAAGCCCGGATTTTCGCCTTCCTTCAAGGTCCAGCAGACCGCGGGCAAGCCTCCCTTACCGTTGTAGATGATCTTGAACGGCCCCATTTTCGCAATCGCGTGGGCCAGGTATACGGCAGTGTCATGGCAGGACTGGTGAACCACGCGGTATCCCTCGCGGCCCAGTCGCAGGAAGTTGTAGTACTGGCAGATCACTTCGCCGCCCGGCCGCGAGAAGTTCAGCGCGAACGTGGGCATGTTGCCGCCAAGGTAGTTCACTTCAAAAATCAGGTCCTTCGGCAGGTCGGTGTGCTCGCGCCAGATCACCCAGCCCACTCCCAGCGGCGCCAGGCCGTACTTGTGTCCTGAAGTGTTGATGGACTTCACACGCGGCAGGCGGAAATCCCACACCAGGTCAGGCTGGATGAACGGCGCCAGGAAGCCGCCGCTGGCTCCATCGACGTGAATGGGAATGTCGAGCCCCGTATGTTTTTGCAGCTCGTCGAGCGCATCGCTGACCTCCTTTACCGGCTCATACTGGCAGGTAAAGGTGACGCCGAGCGTGGGCACGACTCCGATGGTGTTCTCGTCGCAATGGTCCACCACCTGCTCCGGCGTCAGCAGCAAGCGGTCACGCTCAAGCGGAATTTCGCGGAGTTCCACATCCCAATAGCGGCAGAACTTGTGCCAGCACACCTGCACGGGCCCCGTCACCAGGTTGGGGCGATCGGTTGACTTGTGGTGCGCGCGCCGCTTTTCCCGCCAGTTCCATTTCAGCGCCATGGCGCCCAGCATCGCGGCCTCGCTGGAACCCGTGGTGGAAGTGCCAATGGTATTGGCGCCTTCGGGACTGTTCCAGAGGTCGCCGAGCATGCGCACGCAGCGGGCCTCAATCTCCGCCGACTGCGGATACTCGTCTTTATCGATCATGTTCTTGTCGATGCATTCCGCCATCAACTGGGCAACCTGCGGCTCCGACCACGTCTGGCAGAAGGTGGCAAGATTCTGGCGCGAATTGCCGTCGAGCATCAGCTCATCATGCACGATGGCGTAAGCGTGCCGGGGATCCTGCGCGCACTTGGGAAATTTGTTCTTGGGCACGCAGACGGAAAGATCGTGCGAAGAGTAAATCTCATCCAGCGTCTCGGGTCTGACGTCATGTTTGCGATGCAAGGGCATGGAAGTCCTCCTGCAAAGATTCTAGCCTGACTTTGATTGTTGGCTGTTAAGTTTCCGTCAAATTTTTGCTCGGGGCCATCGATCGGGAAGCGGGAACACGGGGCTCGGGACGCGGGACTCGGGGTTAGGGGTTGGAGACAATTACGAATTAAGAATTACGAATTCTGCACCCGGGTGGTCGTTTCAATTCTCAATTCTTAATTCCTAATTCTTAATTCGATGCTCTTCCGACTCCGAACTCCGGACTCCGGACTATTTTTGCCCCCCGCCCCACCCCAAACGATTTTCCTAAACCGCGATTTTTTTCCGCCGTGAATTTATAGGCCTTTAGGTTGACCTTTTTTTGATTTAGCGCGCATTGAGCGAAGGGATGGCGTGGATTGGCACTGAAGGGGGGGCGCTACGGGCGCAAGGATCCGCATCTCCCCCGGCCCTGGCGCAAGTGAAATAGTCCTGCGAATTCGTCCTGACTTTTCTCCCCGTAAAGTAGTCCTGACAGGAAGTCTGCGGGAAGCCCGCCCGCGGCAAAGGCTCCCCTCCTTGCCCTTGGACTGGAGCCCAAAGAACTCTCCTACTGAATCAGGAGGGGCTGAGCGCCAGCGAAGGGGGGTGATTGAAGCACCGTGGAGGTTGAACCTCCAGGAATGAGTAGAAGTGAACAATAGTGGCGCACCCATGGAATCTCCTGCTTGTCACTCGTCACTGGCGCAATGTTCTCAATCAGCGAAATACCGCTGGAATCGCCCCGTCTGAGGTTTGGAAGCCCGGAAAAGTGAAACCTGCCACGGGCAACTTATTTCCCATCTGCCGAGAGCATTATTCATGCTTCTGGCTCATTCTCCAAGCGCGGAAGAATGTGGAAATGTGGTGCCTGTCCCGCTCTTCGAGAAACTCATATCATGATTTAGACAAAGTTTGGGGAGCGAGTCATCCCCAAGACACACACGCCGCATCTAACAATTTGTTGAAAACACTTTGAGGCATGTCGAATTGTCGAGATCAAAGACATTAAGTCACTGATTTCACGTTCTGGGTTCACGCTTCTGTGGTAGTTTCGAACCCCCGAAAATCGTTTTTCAACAAACTGCCAATCCCCATATTCCGGGCTGAGGACCCATTGCGCATGACTATGGCTTACCTGAACCGCATCGCCACTGCCGTACCCGAGCACGACGTGCATGGCGTTTTCGTTGTCTTCGCAGAGCAGATGCTCGCCGACCCGCGGCTGCGCCCAGTCTTCCGCCGCATGGTGAGCCGCGCCGACATCGCGCATCGCTATTCGTTCCTCGCTCCGCAGAAACATTCCGGCCAATTCTCTTCGCATGACGCGCATGAGTTTTATCGGCTGGGCAACTTTCCCAACACGGCCCGGCGTATGGAGCTGTTTGAGCAGAGTGCTCCGGTGCTGATGAGGAAGGCCGTGGACCGGCTTGCGCTCAATGAGCAGGAACGCTGCGGTATTACGCATGTGCTGGTGACCTGCTGCACGGGGTTCTATGCGCCGGGGCTGGACTTTGAGATTGTCGACCACCTTGGGCTTCCGGCGAGCGTGGAGCGCACGATGGTTGGATTCATGGGATGCTATGCCGCGATCAATGCGCTGAAGCTGGCGCGGCACATTGTGCGATCAGATCCCAAGGCGGGTGTTCTGATGGTCAATCTGGAGCTGTGCACGCTGCACTTCCAGGAGACGCAGGACCTGGAGCAGGTGCTCTCTTTCCTGGTCTTTGCCGATGGCGCCGCGGCGAGCCTGATTACCGCGCGCGAGCAGGGCTTTGCCCTGGACAGCTTCAAGGCGGTGATGGTGCCCGGAACGAGGGGGCTGATTACGTGGAAAATTCGTGAGCTGGGATTCGACATGTTACTCTCCGGGCAGGTACCGGCGGAGTTGGGTCGCGCTCTGCATGAGGGCGAGCTGATGGCCGAGCGCGATGGCATCGACCTGTGGGCGGTGCATCCCGGTGGGCGGTCGATTCTGGATGCGGTGGAGAAGGGACTGGAGCTGCCCGTCGATGCGCTTGCGGCGTCGCGCGAGGTGCTGTCGTGCTTCGGCAACATGTCGTCGGCGACGGTGATGTTTGTGCTGCAGCGGATGATGCAGCAGGCGCGGCCGGGACAGCGCGGGTGCGCAATGTCATTTGGCCCGGGGCTGACAGCGGAAAGGATGCGCTTCCATGTGGTCTAGTGCAGAGAGCGACTTCAGCCGGCGGGTCTCTCCGCGTGAGTTGCCGGAGCTGATGGATGGTGACTGTAGTTATGAGGACTTCCGTGACTGCCTGCGCAGCCTGGAAACAGTCAATCGCTGGCTGCTGGGTTATCGGCCAACGCTGGCCTGGCTGGAGCGGCTACCGCGTGGGCGCCGTGAACCTGTGCACATCGTCGATGTGGGCTGTGGCGGCGGTGATCTACTGCGGCAAATTGCCGTCTGGGCGCGGAGACGGGGCATCGCGGTGCAGTTAACGGGGATCGACTTGAATCCTCATGCGACGCGCGCGGCAGCGGAATCCACGCCGAAGGAGCTCGGAATCACGTGGGTGACCGGCGATGCCATGGTGTATCGGCTGGAGAAGCCGATGGATATCGTCGTGAGTTCGCTGATGACACATCATCTGGAGGACGAGGAGATCGTCGCGCTGCTGCGGTGGATGGAATCGACCGTGCTGGTAGGTTGGTTTATCAATGATTTGGAGCGGGCGGAGTGGAGCAGTCGGTTGTTTGGATGGGTGCGCTGGCACCGGATTGTACGGCATGATGGGCCGGTGTCGTTCCGGCGGGCCTTCCGGACCGAGGATTGGGTGCGCCTGCTGGCGGCGGCTGAGGTCCGGCGGGAGGCGGTGACGGTGGAACATTGGCGGCCGGGACGGTTATGCGTGGGGCGGTGGAAGTGAGGTCGGCGATTCTGAAGCGTGTTGTTAAACCAAGAGACATGAAGGCTCCCGCCCCCGTCACCTCCGTGGCGAACCTCATCACGTCCAACCCTCTGAGGGGCGAATAATGCCAGTTTCAACTCTGCTGGCGCCCAATCCCGCGCGTTCCAGATTCAAGACTATTCTCTGGGTTTCGCTTGGTCTCATCACGCTCTTCGTCTTCATTACCTCAGAAGTTCTCCTCATTACCGACTATCCGATGTACCACGCCTACCGTCTGCAGGTCATCGCTGACCGTCATTTTCTCATCCCGCATACACTCGCCGGAATCTTCGCTCTGTTGATTGGCCCCATCAATTTCTCCTCGCGGATCCGCCAGCGTCACCTCCAACTCCATCGCGCCCTCGGCCGCATCTACGTTATCTCTGTGTTTGTTGGTTCCTTCACAGGAATCGCTCTCGCCGCCGGCCGGCCGGGCCTTCCCGGAACCTCCATGCAGGCGGCCGCCTGGATGGTCTGCACCACCGCCGCCTTCATCGCCGCGCGCAACCGCCAAATCGCTGTGCATCGCCAATGGATGGCGCGCTCCTATGCGGTCACCTTTACCTTCGTCTCCAGCCGTGTGCTCAACCTCTGGCCGGCTTATTGGAGCCACTTGGGCGACGTCTTATCCGCCGTCGGCGTGATTGCCTTCACCCTTGCCTCGCTGCTGATCGTGGACCTCGGCCTGAACTGGCACGAACTCACCACCCGTCGTGGCCATGACGGGTCGTAGGCTGGGAGGCCATGAGATTTTCAGGGCATGGAAGGCTTGTAGCGCGGGTGTCCCCACCCGCGCTTTCGCCAAGGGGATCGGATTTCTGCAAAGGGCAGGCGCGGGTGAGGACACGTGCGCTACAAGCCTTCCATGCCACCAGCAGGTGCAAATGAATAACGGGAAGGCCGACCCCGTCTGTGCGAAGAGGTGACAAAGCCAAATGAGGTGAGAGGCTTTCTGTTAATTTGGACAGCCTTGGTCTCAGACCGCCGCCCGGCGGTGGGGACACCGCCGCTACAAACGGCCGGCCTCCCACGACGTTGGGACACGTCGCGGCCGTCGCTACAAGTTGCAATCCGTGTGGCGCACCACACTAGTTCCCGAAGCTGGTTCCCTCCAGCTCCGAGCTGACCACAGGCCCGGAACCACCCAGCTGTCCAACGATCCTCATCACCGCCGGCCTCTCACCTTCCAGGATCCAAACCATCACATCTTTTGGCTGAAGGCCCAGCAGCTTCGCAAGTATTCCCAGGATGCCACCCACTTCCGGATGGATGCGAAACACCGTCGCTTTAAGGTTCTGTCCTGTCTTTTGAAACGGTTGCTCGCCCTCCGGCGAGATCAGGAGCCGAAGCAATCGCCCGCCGAAGACGGGCGCAAGCATCCCCACCCGAAACGGCGCCCTATTGGGCGGCACATTCAGCAGCAACGTTCCGACGAACCCATTCGCGATGTCATCCGGCAGGTCGATGTGCTCGTTCTCGACATGGATCCCGCCATTCGCATCCCTTGTGCGGGTTGTCGCCATGCCGGTGGCGGCTTCCACCGCAAAGTCGACGGGCTTCGCAAAGAACGGCCCCTGCTGCAGGTGATGGTCGCGTACCAACCGAAACGTGCCCTGATCCCTGAATGTCGTCGTCTCATCATCAATCGATCCATCCACAAGGCGATAGGTCAGGCGCATCGTCGCTTCATCGCCCTGCACGTCCTCCGTAAACTCAACCCGGCCAATGATTTTTCCAGTCTCGAGGCGCGCCGTCATAAACTCATGCTTCGGGAGTTGCACATGTTTCACTGGAATTATTTCTGCCCGCGCCGCGGTGCCCAACGTTAGCGCAAGACAAACGGCTACAAAGAAATTTCTTCGCTCCATCCAAATACCTCGTTCCAACGGTTCGCTTTATGAGATGCCAAATCATTGCTGTCCAAGATCATCGATTCCTGCGGGTCCAGCCACAGCAATGAAAGGTTTTAGGACAGGGACAACCGGCAAAGGAAAGGATGTTTCGGATCCATGGTTGGTTGCCTGTGCATCCAGCCCGTCAGCTTCTTACCGGCTCCAAAATGAAGATTTGTTCGGAATGGGCTGCCAAATCCGGCTTTTGTGCATCTACACAGAATGTGGAATACCACTACAAATTAAAAATCCAAGTGAATTAGGAGCAACGCTTTGCAAGACGAAGTTCTGATCCTCGGTGGTGGAGTGGCAGGCTGTGCTGCTTCGATCGCCCTCGCCCGGAAGGGGCGAAGCGTCACGCTGATTGAACGCGAGCCTACACCTCGCCATAAGGTTTGCGGAGAATTCCTAAGCGGTGAGGCCCTTGAAGACCTGCACGCACTGGGCATCGACGTGGCCTCTCTTGGCGCGGTGCCCATCAATTACGTTCGCCTTGCCGCAGCCAGGCGCGCCGCGGAGGCTCCGCTGCCTTTTCCCGCGGCCTCGCTGACGCGCAAAGCACTGGATACAGCGCTCATCGCCGCCGCCATCGCCGCGGGAGTCACCGTTGAGCGTGGTCGCGGTGTGCAGTCGCTCAGCCGCGCGACCGCAGGCCTCTGGCAGGCTAAGCTTGACGACGGCGCCACCTACGAAGCCCCAACCGCCTTTCTCGCCACGGGCAAGAACGACCTGCGCGGCCACGGCCGCCCGAAAGACCCTCATCAATGGGTCGCCTTCAAGATGTATTACCGGCTGAGTGCCGCCCAAACCGCTGACCTGGCGGACGCCTCGGAGTTGACGCTCTATTCCGGAGGCTACGGTGGTATTCAGCCGGTGGAGGACGGCATTGCGAATTTCTGCTGTGTGGTCGAGCGGCGGTATTTCGCAAGTGCGGGGCTTCGCTGGGAGGGCCTGCTTGCGAAGATGCAGCAGGACTGTCCCCACCTCGCGATGCGGCTTGACGGTGCGAAGCCGCTGCTCGACAAACCTATCACCATCACTCATATCCCGTACGGTTACATCCGCCGCGCAACCGAGGAGGGGCTCTACTGTATCGGCGATCAGGCTGCCGTAATCCCCTCGTTCACCGGCGATGGCATCTCCATCGCCCTGCATACTGCCCGCCGTGCCGCCGCTGCCTATCTTGCTGCGGAGGCGGCGCCGGTCTTTCAGCCAAAACTGCGCTCCGCCATGCTGCCGCAGATGCGTCTTGCCGAGCTCGCCGCCAACGGCTTAACCAACGCACTCGCACGAGCTATACTGCCGTTCTGCCTCAGCATCTGGCCCGGCGCGATGCGCGTAACGGCCAGACTCACGCGCGTCACCCAGCCCGCCGCTTTCGGTCAACAGGCAGTCGCCAACTGAAAATCGAGCCACGAAACCCGGGGAAAGTGTCCCCAGGTTTCCTTGGCGGTGGGCGAGGTGCAGGCAGCAGCTAGCGCGGACGCGAACCGTCCAATACCCCTTGTACTCGACTTTAAGCGGATGCAGCCTGAACCCCGGCATATCCAAATCCGCAATCGTACCGGCGGCTAGGTACTCCCTTGCGCGGCCCACAAAAGATGTGGGCACGACATAACCTGGTTGTGTGGCCGCTTGAAGAACGATCAAAAAAGGCCTGCCGATTTCGACGTGAATTATGGTACAAATACGCGGCGAGGTCGTGGATTCTAATCGGCCCGGCTCGACCGTAGTTTTTCAGCATACAACTTGGGGATAAGTTTTCGTTTCACATGGCAAACCGGCGAATACTACCATTGTGGGCCATGCTCGCGGGAATAGTACTAACCATCCCCGGTTGGGCCGAAATCCCAGCCGAAACCGTCATTACCATTCGCCTGCTAACGCCTGTTTCGACTTACCGGTCGAAGCCGGGTGATAAAGTTCAGGCGCTGGTGATGCAGAATGTCAATCCCAGCCATCCCAGTGAGCTTCCCGTGGGGACGATTGTCGACGGCAGCATCAAGCGGGTGCGCAGGGTCGGCTTGGGTTTGGTTCACGAAACGGCCGAGCTTCAAATCAACTTTGGCGTGTTATCTTTGCCGGGCGGCGGCAAATACCCCATCAATACGCGCGTGGTCAGCGTGGATAATGCCCGGGAGAACGTGGACCGGAACGGAAAAATCCACGGAATCCGCGCCACGGCCAGCCTTTCTCAACGCGTGGGTTCGCGCTTTATCTTTGTGGATCGCATCTTATGGCCTTCCGGCCACCTGGTTCACCCGGTCTTTTGGATTCCCATCTTCGCCACGGAGACCGCCTTGTTCCCATTCCCCGATCCGGAGATCAACTTTGCCACCGGGACCGAACTGGGGATCAAGCTCGACCAACCGCTGCTGCTGCCGGACCCTGACACCGCTCAAGCCTTGAACGACGCTCCTGAATCCGGTGAGCATTCTGGCTTGCAAACGTTGGTGAGTGGGTTGCCGGAATGGTCCTATTCCCGGCGCGACCGGATGCCCGTGGATCCTATCAATCTGGCCTTTGTCGGCTCAGGCGATGAGATCCAACGGGCGTTTGCGGCCGCAGGATGGATCGGGGCGCGGCCGCTTTCCCTGGGCGCGGGCATCGATGAGGTGCGCGCCATCATGGTGGGCAAGGCTTTTGCCGATGGCCCCATGCGAACCCTCGTGGTGGGCAATTCGGTGCCTGATTTCAATTTCCAAAGAACCCTGGACACGTTTCAAAAACGCGACCACCTGCGGCTTTGGAAGAGCCCCGAGACGTGGCAGGGCCACGCAGTTTGGGCCTCAGCGGCAACCCGGGACGTGAGCGCGAGCTTTTCCGTTCACCCCGTTGGTTTTACCCACCGCATCGAAAGTGATGTAACCCTGGAGCGCGATACCGTGGTGAACGATCTTTTCTTTACCGGGTGCGTGGATTCTGTTGCTTACCTTCACCGCCCTCAGGCCCCGAACCCCGAAGCGTTTGAGTCCAGAAAAGGCATGACCACGGATCAGGAAATCGCGGTGATTTCGTTCAACTCCTGCACAACTCCCCGCTACGATTTCTCCACTCCCCTGCGAATGCCCGGGCCGGGGGTCAGCGTGCGGATTTTGCGCCGAATTACTCTGACCGCACGAAACCACCTCCTGCGCGACAACCTGTTCTGGCGGTCCGCAGAAGCACTGCGGATGACCTGCCCTCCTGCCTATGCAAGGGTTAAACGCCGAATCTATGAAAGCCGCACGCACCCCGCCGAAAAGAACCAGCCGCCCCTCGGAATCGTGGCGGGCATGGTTTCGTTGAAGCCTCCGCCTCACCCGGATCTGGAATTCAAATAGTTTTGGGACAAGTACGAATTATGAATTGTGAATTAAGAATGAAAAATTTTGCGGCACTGTGTTCGTTCTGGCTTTCAATTCGTATTTCCTAATTCTTAATTCGTAATTCCCGATCCCCTGCTTTTCCGACTCCGAACTCCGGACCCCGGACCCCGGACTCCGAACGTTACTTTCCCCCGCCCCCGAACGATTTTCCCAAACCGCGAATTTTTTCGCCGCGAAATTATAGGCCTTTAGGTTGACCTTTTTTTGAAGTAACGCGCAAAGGGCTAAGCAACGGTGCAGACTGACGGGGTCGCCGGGCGCATAAAGTCCACGAGCGTCCGCGTTTTGCGCAAGTCAAATTGGCATGCGAATTCGTCCTGACTTTTCTCCCGGAAATAGAGTCCTGACCGGAAGCCTGCGGTAAGCCCGCCCAAATCCAGAGTCTTGAATGTCGAATTCGGAATCCGGGATTTTCGGTAGTGTCTCAGTTTGAACGTAGCGCCGGCTTGAGCCCGGACCGTGCATTCATATTGGACCGTGCTGACGTAACGGCGGGTTTATTCCGCCATGCCCCGTAGCGCCGACCGTCAGGCCGGCACACGCTGACCTCAAACAGGCGTGGGGGTGGGTTCATCCCGCCATGGCGGCGTCCCGATCGGATCGGGATCTATGTCGCCGTATCTACGAAACGCAGGGCTTAGCAGCGCTGGGCCCGGGCCGGACGCTGTTCGGCCCTGCGGTGGGGACACCGCCGCTACAAAACGCCCGCCTTTCGACAACGTCGGCACACGTCGCGCCCGGACCTGCCTTGGCGGGCGAAATAGGCTGGCTGACGCATCAGAATGAAACTTCGCGATAATCGTGAGCGATACGAGTGAGCCGCAGGGCCGTGCTTTGCGCTAGTTGGCCGAGTGTTCGTTCTCAATTCCTAATTCGTAATTCTTAATTCCCGACTCACCCCTGCCCTTAGCCAACATCCGCGGGGTTAACGGCAGAGATACCAGAGTATCGAGCGAAGTCTTGCACATTGAAAGTTAGAATCCTGGTGATGCCATAGATGTTCATGGCCGCCACAATATGCGCATCATGCGAATTCTTGCCGGAAACCTGGTGCTCTAGTACGAGGCGCTCCCACTCCTGGTAAACCGATGCTGTTTCGGCCAAGAGGGTGAACACGCGCTTCATTGAGGCAAGTTCGCCCGCCGCATTTTCAACCGTCATTCCCAAGCCGTTTTCGCTTGTAGGTCGAGTCGCCACGGCCCAGAATTCCATCAGGTTTTGCGGCATGATGTTCAAGGGTTCGTTTCGCATGCGCAGTGTAACAAGCGCACGCTCAACCAGGGGAAAATGGGGATGGTGCGGCTGCAGGAGGCGCAAGAGGATATTCGTGTCAATTAGAATCGCCATTTACTGGCCACGTGTGCCGTAAATCGAATCGCGGTGGACGGCCTCATCAGAGAGCAGAGGGGTTGTTGTTGAGTGGCTCTCGACCCACGACTGAAACTCCTGAAGCCATTGCTCAGCGCTCTTTGCGTTCTTTGGCGCGCGTCGTTCTTCCAAACTCCGCTGAATGGCTTCCAAGCCCACTCCCACGATGTCATCAGCAGTTCTGATCAGACCCGCCTGGATTGCCCGGCCGATCACCTGCTCCTGCTCTGGCGTAAGCTCAATCGTCATATCGCGCCCCCCTCGGGCCACACCCACAACTCAGCTCAGAATAAGGCCCTTGTTCCACAGAGTCAACTCAAGTTCGGTAGCTCGGGACTCGGGGTTGGGGACAATTAGGAATTACGAATTCTGCGTCCAAGTGTTCGTTTCAATTCTTAATTCGTAATTCTTAGTTCGTAATTCCCGCTCCCGCCTCGGAGCCGAATAACTCTCCGCTACCTATGTCCACGCTATCCCTTTACTGATTCCAGTCCTCCACCCGCGCCCCAATGTTCTGGAAGTGTCCGATGTTGCCGGTAACGATTGTGGCTCCGTATTCGATGGCGTGGGCGGTGATCAGAACGTCAGCATCGTGGTGGGATCGGCCGCGCAAGCGCAGTGTTGCCCAGAGGTTCGAAGCGCGTTCCCAAATGGGCAGAGTAAGCTCTTTCCAGGCCATCGCCCCCGCCAAACCCTGGAAAGCACTGAGTTGCGCCGCGGCTTTCTTCAACACCAACTCCCGCCGAATTTCATAAAACACCACAGGGCACAGGATGAAAAGGGAGTTCCGCTCGACTTCCTAGCGGAACTGGCTGAGGACGCGCTGATTCCCCGGATGCTTTTTGAGGAGCTTCGTAATCGTGTCAGTGTCGAGAAGGTAACTCGTCATCCCGTTTGGGTGGGGCTAAAGTTTGTGCGCTGGTTGCGGAGATCGTCTTCAAATTCGTTCCACCACTTCTCACCGCGGTTATCGGGTGTCGCCAGCCAGGAATCGAGCCACTTGAGCAGCTTGCGATTCTGGGGTCGCAGACGCGCAGGGGCCCGGCCGACGCCAGACGTCTTGGAAGGGGCGCTCTGCCTGCGCACGATTGGGGTGTTCGCCATGAAGTTCTCTCCAGCCAAATCATAGCATAGACCCAGTGCGTGTTCGCCAGACAATCACGCTGAGCGGATGTTGCCCGGGTGCCGTAGGGGCGGCTCGCGAACCGCCCCGCCAGCGTATAATCCAGCATCCCAATACATCGACAAAAAACGTTGGGATAATGAGGGTGCTGAAGCGGCGTAGCGATGAGTTTTTTTCTCCGAGAAAAATTACTCAGCGGTACGCCTTCGAAGTCCGGCCGCGATCTCATTCACTCCCGCTCATTGGGAAAGTACCGCCGAGTAATTCGCCTCGGAGCCGAATAACTCGTCGCTACCTTTCCCCGTGCTACCCCGCTGCGGGGTTGGGCTTATCCCAGACCCAGCACGCTCCACCAGTCCTGAGCAGCGTGTAAAACGCGCACGATGGAAACGCCATGCGGGCGCGGGCGATAGAAGATCAGGAATTTCTCGAAATCCTTCACCTGCCATTTGCGCATCCCGGCAACCTCCGAGGCTGAAAGCGCCAGTTCAACACCCATGGCGGGATGATTGGCCAGGTCGGAAAAACTCTTCTCCGCTTGCAGCAGAAAGCGGTCAGCAATTGCCAGGCTGGCATTCTCTGCCAGGTAAACGAAGTGCTCCACCAGATCGCGTTTGGCGGCAGCGTGCTTAAAGACCTGGCCCATTCTTATCGCTTCATCTTTCCTGCCTTGAGGCGGGTCAACGCTTCCTTTCGGATGTCGGCAAAATCCTGGCGGGTCAGCTCGGTTTCCGGGCTGGCCAGTCCCTCCAGAAGCATCGCTTCCAGGCGCGCCTCAGCCTTGCGCTTTTCGTCCTCGCGAATTAATTCGCGAACATACTCGCTCACGCTGCTATACCGGCCGGAGGTAATCTGCGCATCCACAAAATCCTTCAAGGGATCGGGCAGGGAAATGTTCATGGTCTGCATGGTCAGAACTCCTGATGGCCAGTTTAGTGCGCATGGCAATTCATGTCAAATCCTGCCATTAGCGAGGGCTGGCGCAGAGTGAAACTCTGCGATAATGGTGAGCGATGCGAGTGAGCCGCAGAGCTGCGCTCTGCGGCAGCAGGCCCGCCGAATAACTCGTCGCTACCTTCCCCCGCGCTACCCTGCTGTGCCATTCCGTGGTTAAATAGCGTTTTTAGTGAGGAGGCCGATATACTACCGTTCAGTGAAACCCATGACGCCTACCAATAAAGAATTCATGGGTTTTTATTCCGCGACGCAATGGTGAAAATCACGATGACATTAGACCATATTTGGAACATTCTACGCAGTACGTGGCCGGTACTCGGGCCATTCGTCGGAATTTGGATCGGCGTCTATCTCAGCACCCGGACCCAGAAGCGCCAATGGATTCGTGATAACAAGCGAATCGAATATCGGGAGCTGCTTACAGCAATTGCGGATGCAGGTGGAAAACTCGTGGTGCACTATGGGATGGAGCCTTTTGTCGCAGACCCGAGCGCTCAGTTTGCAATCGGCGAAACAGCGAGAATGTCGGTTGATGTGATCTACAACCGATTGTTTATAGCCAAGGAAATTGAGGAATTGCATATCCAACCTCGGTGGGAAGATGCCATCTCGAACTTGCGGAAAAATCGCGACCTGAACTGGTTTGGACAATCCATGGACAGAATTATGGAAGACATAAGGAAGAAAGCTCTACAGGAATTCTCGTAAAATAGGCTGGCTTGGAGTGAAGTTCTTCGAAATTAGCAGGCGATACGAACGAGCCGCAATGTTGCTCCCTGCGCGAGCCTGCGGAAAGAGAACATGGAGAAATCAAAGCACTACGACAAGCTTCGATTCACACCAGAAGTCATCAAGGAGGCACGCGCAATCTTTGACGCCCAAAAGGGAAAGCCCCGGAAGGAGCCCCCGCGGCTCATCCTTCATGTGGAAGTTGACGGTGCGGAGTGGGGCCATGATTCGGAAGACGAGTTTTTCGCCGATTTCCGCCGCGCAACGGGCGAGGTACTTTACTCAAGGAAATTTGACGAGGACTGCCTGACCATCCAATCATTTTCGTCCGGCACCACAATGGTAAAGGTAGAAGCCAGCGACAGGGCGAAGATCGAACGAGTCTTCGAAATTTTTGAACAATACGCCTCTGAATGTCGATTGGATGAGCCGAAACAATCATTAGGTGTAACGGGGGTGACCGCGCTCACAGACCCCTTAAAAAAGACTAAACGTTATTCCAGGACCAGGTTTGCAGCCGACGTAATTAAAGAGGCGTCAACAGCCTTCGACAAAGAAATTGCCGCGCGCAAAGCGACTCCTCCCAGGCTTCGTCTCGTTGCGGAAGTTGATGACGCCGAATGGAGGTATGACTCGGAAGAGGAATTTTTCTCCGGTTACCGGCGGGGAGTCGGCGGGGCACTGTACGACAGGGAAATCGGTGAAAACGTTCTGAGGATCAAGGTGGATGCAGGGGGTGAGACACTAGTTGCCGTAGAGGCAAGCCATAGGTCAAAAATTGAAGCTATCTTTGAGATCTTCGAGAGGCACTTACCCGAGTCACGACTACCCGATCCGCTACTGCGCCAGGACATAGTGATCTTCCTCGGCCACGGGCACGGTCCGAGATGGAGGGACCTGAAAGACCACTTGCAGGACAAGCACGGATTCAAGGTGGAGGCGTACGAAGTCGGTGCCAGAGCAGGTCACGCGGTTCGTGACATCTTGGAAAATATGCTGAGCAAGAGCTCAATTGCGTTCCTGGTCATGACAGCGGAGGACGAAACTGCCGAGGGTGGACGTCGTGCCAGACAAAACGTTGTTCATGAGGTCGGCCTTTTTCAGGGCCGCTTAGGTTTTGCCCGAGGCATCGTGCTGCTGGAAGAAGGGGCAGAGGAATTCTCAAACATTAATGGAATTGAGCAAATCCGCTTTAGTCCGGGACGAATTCAAGAAACCTTTGGCGAAGTTTTGGCTACAATTCGCCGTGAGTTTCAATCACCGCCGCCCCAGTTGCCTTCCGACGCAACCACAACGGGCCGCGAACGCGGTCCCGCGCCGGCTGGCGCAGACTTCGGTTCTTTGAAGTCTGCGATCTCCCGCAGGGACGTTTCGTGAGTCCAACGAGCGCAACCGTGGTCGTAGAGGGCATGGCGGAGCGGAGTATGTTCTCCACAATGTTGTGCCAGCGGAGAGCGTCCCTTCGGGAGATCGCAGACACTAAAATGCAAGTGTCTGCGCCAGCCACGGCACAATCCTTACTGATGACTGAAGACTGATAACTGAAAACTGGAGACTTGCACGCTTTTCCCCGTTTCGGGACATTGTTGTAAAGGCCCAGGGGTTTTGCTAAGGTAAGGGTTGAGGTAGCAACCGAATGGTAAGAACGGTCACTCTTAATGCGGACATTCCTTTGAACCGGGAACTGCGCATCACGTTGCCTGCGGATGTGCCCACCGGGTCTGCCGACATTGTGATTACGGTTTCACCCGCGGGGTCTTCCGCTGCGCCCACTTTTGACGACTTGCTGAACTCCGGATTTGTCGGAATGTGGCGCGACCGTGCCGACATCCAAGACAGCGGTGAGTTCGCCCGCAAGCTCCGCTCGGAAGGGTGGGCAAAGCCCCGCCATGAACCTGCTTGATACAGACGTTCTCATCGATTGCCTACGCGGAACAATTCCTGCCCAACAGTGGCTGAAACAGATCGCCACGCAGTCGTTTGCCGTCCCCGCTGTGGCCGCGATGGAACTGGTGATGGGTTGCCATGACCGCGCTGACCTGCAACGCATTGAGCGATTCCTGGCCGCATTCAAAGTCATTTGGCCGGAGCCCTCGGAGTTCGCCGCCGCCTACCAATTGCTGCTGGCTCACCGGCTGAGCTCGGGCCTCAGCATCCCCGACTGCCTCATCGCCGCAACCGCGCTTGCCCGAGGCGCCCGCCTGTACACTTTCAATTTTAAGCATTTTCGCGTCGTCCCGGGCCTGGATGTCGCCCACCCGTATTCACGCCCCTGAAGATCCTGGCGAGCGTGGTAGCAGGCGTAGGGGCTGGCCTCGTGCCTGCCCTCTGCCGCCGGGATTCGAACCCGCCATTTTCCGGGGCCCCACGTGGGGGGCTAACTACGCTGATTTGGAGTTTCCCACTTTGCGCAACTGGATGACCAGGCGCAAGGCATCGTTCACGGCTCTTTCGGTGCGGAAGGCCTTGCGGACATCGGAGTCGAGGAGCGGGGTAGCAGGGAAAGGTAGCGCTGAGTTATTCGGCTCCGGGCCGAATTACCCAGCGGTACTTTCCATGTGCCCTGAAACAAATCACCCGTACTGTAATTCAGCTCACACCAGCTCGATGGATACTCGCCGCCCCACCATGGCTGCGGCGCGCTGAAGGCTGGAAAGCGTAATGTCGTTTTTGGGATCGAGCAGACGGTCAACCTGGGTGCGGCTGGTCTTCAGCAGCACCGCCATGCGCGACTTGGAAATTTTCTTTTTCTTCATGGCCTGGCCGAGCTGCCATGCCACCACCTCCTTAACCGCCTGGGCTTGCGCTTCTTCGAAGATGCCTTCCTCTTTGAGGAAATCATCGATGCTCGAACCCATATGTTTCTTGCTCATGACTCCAACTCCTTTTGGCGCTTTCGGGCCAACGCCAGATCCTCATCGGGCAATGCCCGCGTCTTCTTGATAAAACCGTGCAGGGCGACCAGGTGTTCGCGATGAAGGCAGAGCAGGACTCGCGCCGCCCGGTTCGTCGCCAAGTTCGTACGCACTTCCCACAAACCTTTGCCCAACGGACGGCACAGCGGGCCACCGCCATTGCGCCCGCAAAAGATCCTTCCCGATGGCCTGACGATCAGTCTCCGGCAATGCCTTCAGCCACTCCCGCACCGGCTCGCTTCCTGCCTCATTGCAGTAAAAGATCAGTGGGATTTTCTGTGGCTGCGGGTCATCAGCCATTCTTCACCTCTCACGGGCCAGTGTACCTAATAATGTACAGGCAATGCAAGCTCGTTGACCAAAGCCGCGCGGGTAGCGCGGGGAAATGGAGGACGGGGACTGGAACACCGGTGTCCATTTGGTTTTCCGCCCGGTTTCCCTATGATGACAAACTCAGGGCCAACTCCAGCCTTTTGAGCTTGATGCGGTCAGCGCGCACCTGGGCAAGGTCGTAGTGCGCCAGCTGGCGCAGAATCCTGATTATGGGAGTCTGCAACCTCCCGCAGGGACTATCCGTAAATTCAACCCATTCCAAACGATTCATGCCGCTGGGCGGCAGGGCGGCAAGGGCGGCAAGGGCTGTGACGTGTGACATGTGACGTGTGACGAGCAAGGACAATCAGGAATTACGAATTAAGAATTACGAATTAGAGCGAACACCGGGACACAGAATCTTCAATTCTTAATTCTCAATTCGTAATTCTCAATTCGTAATTCGTAATTCGTAATTCGTAAACAGAGGGTTCTTCATTCTTAATTCCTAATTCTGAATTCGTAATTCGTAATTTTCCCCCCGCCCGACTCCTTCACCCCGTTCCCCCAGCATGGAAAGGGTGAATCGAAAATTGGAGATTTCAGATTCAAGATTCCAGACACCGAACGCCGAACCCCGAACGCTGTATCCCTTTTGCCCCTTGCCCCTTACCCCTTACCCCGGGTCCCGAGTCCCGTGTCCCTAAATCCTAAATCCTGAATCCTAAATCCTCGCCTACAGCTCTGCTACAATTGCATCCGACCATGACTGACTCCGAATTGACGCACAGAACGATTGACCCCTTTTCGCGCGAGGTGCTGGAATTCCCCGCGGTGCTTGAGCTTTTGCACCGCTACCTCTCCGGCCCCATCAGTGAGCCGCTTTTGGAGCAGGTGGAGCCGCACACCAACCTGGAGAAGATCCGGCGCGATTTGGAGCTGGCGGGTGAGGCTCGCGACTACCTGCGTGAGGGTTCGCGCCCTGGCATGGGCGGGATTATTGAGCCAAGCCCGTTGCTGGACAGGCTGCGAGTGGAAGGGGTGGCCCTCGAAGCACTTGAGATTCTGGCGCTGGTGGAGCTGGCGCGGGCGGGGCTTGACATGTTCCGCACGTTTTCAAAGCATCCCACGCCGCGACTGGGGGAACTGGGGCGCTCGGTGCCGGACTTCCGCGACTTGGTGTCGGTGCTGGGGGGCAAGATCCTTCCTGACGGCACGGTGGACTCCTCCGCCAGCCCGGAACTGAACCGCGTCCGCCGGGCCATTGAGCGCGCCAAGCTGGAAATCCAGTCGAGCCTGGAGCGCATGCTGCGGCGCTTTTCCAACGACGACGTGCTGCAGGACGCCGTGGTGACCATCCGCAATGACCGCTTTGTGATTCCCGTGCGCGCCGAGGAAAAACGCCGGGTGCAGGGCGTCGTGCACGGGGCAAGCTCAACCGGTGCAACGGTTTACATTGAGCCGCTGGAGACGCTGGCGCTGAATAACGACCTGGTGGAGCTGCAGGACCGCGAATTTGCCGAAGTCCAACGCCTGCTGGGGGAATTCACTCGCAAACTGCAGGAACGCCGCGAAGACATGGCTCGTGCGGCGGACATTTTGGGCGAAATTGATTGGGCGTTCGCCAAGGGGGCGTTCAGCAAGAAGTTTGACTGCTGCATCCCACAGCTTGGCGCGGAACGGACAATTTGTCTTAAGAACTTCGCGCATCCGCTCCTTCGAGCTGCACTGGACGCGCTTGGCCAATTGGTTCCGCTCGACCTGGAAATTGAATCTCCAAAGAAAATGCTGATCATCAGCGGACCGAATACCGGAGGAAAGACCGTCGCTCTGAAGGCGGTGGGCATCGCCGCACTGATGGCCCAGTCGGGAATTCCCGTGCCCGCAAGCGAAGTCAAGCTGCCACTGTTCAATCGAGTGCTGGCGGACATCGGCGACCAGCAATCCATTGAAGCCAACCTCAGCACCTTTTCCGCCCACGTTACCAACATTGAATCCATGGCCCGGGTGGTGGGGCCAAACGACCTGGTGCTGCTGGATGAAATTGGGTCCAGCACCGAACCCAGCGAAGGCGCGGCGCTTGCAGTGGCCATCCTGGAACACTTCCGCCAGCGCGGCGCCATGACGATGGTCACAACCCACCATTCGCGCCTCAAGGCTTACGCCGCGGAAACTGCCGAGGCCCTGAACGCCGCGATGGAGTTCGATGAAGCCACGCTGGAACCCACCTATCGACTGCTGGTGGGATTGCCGGGAAAATCGAGCGCGCTCGATATCGCCGCGCGGTTGGGGCTGGAGCCGAGCATCGTGGAGAAGGCGCGGTCGCTTTTGCATCCGGCCGACGCCGAAGCCGCGGCACTGGTGGCGGGCCTGCACCAGCAGCGTTCAGAGATGGAACGCAAAATCGAGGAACTGGAGCGGCAAAAGCAGGATCAGGAAAAACGCAGCGAACGCCAGGAGCTGGACTTCCAAAAGGAACGCCGCCTCAAGCTGCGCGAGCTGGATTCCCGCCTGGAAGAGACGCTGAAGCAGTACGCCAAGACGTGGGAGCAATCCCTGGAGGAGCTGCGGAAGCAGGCTGCTCCCGCCAAGGTGGTGAACCGGGGCGAGCGGAAAGCCACAACGCTGGTTCGCGAGGCGCGGGAGGAGTGGAACGTCCAGGTTCTGGAAGCAATCGGCGAGCCCTCCACAGCGTCCCAGGAGCCGGTGGTGGTGAAGCTCCCTGCCGTCGGCGATCGCGTGCAGGTGCAGAATGTCTCCACCCCCGGAGTTGTCACTGCGCTCCATTCCGATGGGCAGGTGGAAGTGGCAGTGGGCCTTTTGAAAATGCGGGTCAGCAGGGCAGAAGTGAAGGTGCTGATGCAGGGGGGCGCCACCGCTCCCGATAGAAAAGCCAAGGCCGCCCAGATTGAAGACGTGCCGGAGGAGTTTAACGTTATCGGAAACACGGCGGAAGAGGCCGGCGAGCGGGTGGACAAATTCCTTGACCAGGCTTTTCTGAGCGGGCGCTCGCGGGTGCGGATTGTTCACGGCCACGGCAAAGGGATCCTGCGCAGGACCCTGCACGAGATGTTCACCCGCCACCCCCAGGTGGAGAAATTCTACCTGGCCACACCCTCCGAGGGCGGCACCGGAGCAACGATTGTGGAATTGAAGACCTGATTACGCCCAGTTTCGTGCGAGTTCACGCAGAGAGTGTGGGTGGAAGCGCGATTCGAGGGGGTAAGCTGGATGAATGAGCGGGCAGATTAGAAGTCTTAATGTTGCTTGTTATTGCGGCGATTGTTCCCGCGGCGAAGGCAGCTGCGAACAACCGAGATCAGCTCTTCCGATTTGATGGGTTTATTCAGGTACTCCGTTGCCCCGGCATTCATCGCTTCCAGATAGGTGTCCACTTCACCATAGGCAGTGAGAATAATCACCGGGACCTCGTTGCCACCGCCACGAATGGCTTGAAGAAGGTTCAGACCGTCGCAATCCGGCATGCGCAAATCGCAAATGATCAAATTAAAATTGTTGGAGCGCAAAAGTCCGACGGCTTCGCAGGGATTTGAGGTGGCGGTGACCAGGAAGTTCTCCCCGGACAAGATCCGCTGAAGAACCCGCAGAAAATGGGGATCGTCATCGATGATCAGGATGCGACCGCTGATCTCTTCGCCCACTGCCCCGCCAGCACCCAAACCATTCTCTGGCTCGAAATTTCCAACCCCATCCCACATGGTCTTACACCCAGTCAGCGCGGCAAAAATTAGAACCACGCTCGACCATATTTGAAGCACGTCATGCACCAATTTCAGATTGGCATCGCGCTTCGGTACCACAACCTTGGGTGTGTGGACACTGTGTCGCCAGACAAAACCACGCCATCAGGAATCGAGATTCCGACGCGGGGATCTTCAGTGAATTGCGAGGGTGGGCCCGCCTCGCCGAAGCGAGGCTTGAGCCGAGCTACATTAAAACGGACAACAGCAACTAGGCCGCACGTGTGGCAGCCGCTGCGCTGTCCTTCTTGCCCAACCGGCGACGAATGGTCCGGGGGTTGATCTGCAGCAGTTGAGCTGCGCGCAGACGATTGCAACGCGTATGTTGCAAAATTGTCCGGATCACCGCGTCGTGAATTTCTTTCATGGTCGTCCCGACCGAGAAAGTCAGCGTAAAGGTTGGTTGCATTTCCATGGGAGTAACCTCCTTAAAGGGAGTTACTGGCCTTGGACCAGCAACGAATTCCTTAACGTCGGCTGGACCACGAACAGTAGCGAATGGTTTCATAAGAGCCTCCTGCTAAAAAAACGGGATAATCAATAACGCCCTTTTGTCAGCATTTTGAGTTCCGTTCCCTCCACTTAGATATTACTCAAGAATCAGGGGTGTTTTTGGCGACCGCAGATCAAAAACGGACAAATTGCGCATCTCCACGCAATTCCGTGTGGCTTTTGCCCCAAATTTCCACCTTTGGACGCGATTGTTCCGCCCGGAAGAGGAGTGCCTTCGCCAATTTCCCGCCCATTATCAAGGGATTATGGAGCCTGGACATTTTCTCCCGGCTGGCATCCGAGATGCCGAATAGGGTCTTCTCCGGTCTGGGCAACACTCGGGGAGGCAATCATCCTTAGGAGTACTTCATGGCCAGTCGCCAAACTAGTTTTGACAAATTCCTTCAATACTTCAGTTCGCTGAAATGTGGTTTGCTGTTCCTGGGTTTGCTGGGAACGGCAATGATTCTGGGGACCTTCATCCTGCAAAGACCCATGGCGCAGGAAGGGCAGATCGAGCAGGTCTATGCTCCCCAGGTCGTCCGCCTTCTGGATGCGGTGGGGATGTTCGACGTCTTCCACGCATGGTGGTTCATTCTTCTTCTGGGCCTGCTGGGCGCCAACATCACTCTGGCATCCATTGAACGCTTCCCGCAGGTCTGGCGGCTCTACGCACGGCCACATTACGAGGCGGACGCGACTTACATCCGCGCGCTGCCCTTTCAAAAGGAGATCCCCCTGGGTTCGCATACACCTGCGGAAGCGATGGCGCTGGCCTCGCAGAGATTGGAACGCCTGGGATACCCGGCGCGGCAGGACGTCCTGCCCAAAGGCACTCTTTATGTGGAGAAGCACCGCCTTGTGCGGCTTGCGCCATACGTTGTCCATGCCAGCCTGCTGATTATCTTTGCCGGGGCAATTCTGGACGGCACGCGCGGTTACAAGGGATTCGTCAACCTCCGCCCGGGTGTGAGCACTGACACAATCGACCCCCTGAGCGGACCGGGACCCACGCGCCAGCTCGGGTTCAGCGTGCGCTGCGATGCCGCCGGAATGATTCCCTACCCTGACGGTTCACCAAAACAGTATTGGAGCCAATTGACGGTGCTGGAAAACGGTCGCGAGGTTGAGCACAAGAAGATCTGGGTGAATGACCCGCTTACATACAAAGGAGTGAGGTTCTTTCAGGCATCGCTCAGTTCACTCGGAACACCGCGCCAACTGGTGATGGACGCTTCCTGGCAGGATAACGGCGTGGAGAAGCAGAAGACCCTGACCCTGGCCTTGAGGAAGCCCATTCCGCTGGATGATCAGGGCACTGAGATTGCCCTGGGGGACTTCCTTCCGGATTACGTCCTGCAAGGAAACCAGCTCTCCAACCAGTCTGCCGATCCTGTCAATCCTGCCATTCACCTGCTCGTGCATCGGGCCAATGGACAGGTTTCGAACGCCTGGGTGCTGGCCAAAACGCCGGATGCAAATGCACCAAACGACACGGGCATCAAGTTCCGTTTTGTAAGCGTTGATATGGATTCCATGACGGGATTGCAGGTGGCGCATCAGCCCGGGCAATGGCTGATCTGGGCGGGATGCCTGCTCCTGGTCACGGGATTAACGATGGCCTTGTACCTTTCACACATCCGCATCTGGGGAATTGTGGCGACCGACCGCAAGGGCCAACCTGCCCTGCTGTTGGGCGGGCAGCCCAGCAAATATCGCGAGAACTTTGAGCGCAAGTTCCATGAGTTGACCGATGAAGTGCAAGCGGCTTTGGCGCAAATTCCGGCGGAGACCATTGAGGATGCTCCCGCGGCATAGTGGCTAAAGCGATACAAAGCGAACAAGAAGAGCGTTAAACGAGCGCGGCAGGTCGAAAAGTTGACAAAAAGTCTTAATGGGCCGGCGTTTGGAAGGTCGTCCTTCCGGTCCCAGTGAAGAGACCGAACAGAGCAAAAAGAAGGAGTTGATTATGGCGAAGGCGATTTCTCAGACCGCGGATGGCAACCGGCAGAGCACGTCAAGTTGGTTCCTGCTGGTGGTCAGCGTGGCGTGTTTGACGGTGCTGGCGATTTCGGTGCCTCATCTTATTACGGCGGGTGGGTGGTTTTCCGGACAGACGGCGGGTGAAAAATTCTTATACGTGGCACTTATAGCTTATCTGGGCGCGTCGGCGTTGTATGGAGCTTCCGTCGCTTTCCGGCAGGCGGAGCTTTCCGCGGGTGCGGTGCTTCTGGCCCGAGGCGGACTGTTGCTTCACACCATCGCCATCGGGGCGCGCTGGGCAAGTTCAGGCCATGCGCCGCTCTCTGACATCTACGAAATGGTGATGGTCTTCTCCTGGGCGGTGGTGGCGCTGCAAACCGTGGCGGAGTGGAAATTCAAGCTTCCCTTCCTGGGAGCGATCACTCTACCCATCGCGGCCCTGGCGCTGATTCTGATGCAGGTTCTTCCGGGAGAGATCCGGCCGCTGGTGCCCGCCCTGCAATCCACCTGGCTGCAGATTCACGTGACGCTGGCCATGCTGAGTTACGCGGGCTTTACCATCTCCTTTGCCGTGGCGCTCCTCTTTTTGATCAAAGACGGCGTTTCGGCAGGCAGCTTCCTGACCTGGTGCTCAGCCCTGGTGGTGGGAGTTTACGGAACCGTAGCCGCCACCAGCATCAATGGCACCATGGCGCTGACCATGGCGGCTTTTGACCCCGCCACCCACGAGAAGGTCATGCTGGCCCCCCACAAACCCATGATGGTGCCGCTCGATTCACTGGGCTGGCCTTTTGCGGTTGCGCTGGTGCTGGCAGCCGCAACCCTGGCGCTGAACCTGGCGGCCAAATACTCTTCCCAGGACGGACGCTGGGACAATGTTGTGCGCTGGACCTTTTTGGCCTCGGTTGCCGCCCAGGCAGTAGCGCTGGTGCTTCTGCTGGTAAAGGTAAGCAGCGGACCGGTCTATCTGGCGCAGTATTCCCAGAGCTTCTCCGTCCGCCTGGTGGATAGTCCCTTCCTGCTGGCGGGAGTGGCCACCGCCCTGTTCGCTTCCATCGCCTGGAAAGTGCTGGACTGGCGGTATGAATCCATCGCCGCTTACCTGCCCAGCCGCGACAATCTGGACGATCTGATCTACAAAACCGTGGCAATCTCCTTCCCCCTGCTGACCTTCATGATTATCGCCGGCGCCTACTGGGCCAATCGCACCTGGGGCACCTATTGGAGCTGGGACCCGAAGGAAGATTGGGCGCTGATCACCTGGCTGACCTACGCGGGCTATCTGCACATGCGGCTGACCCGCGGGTGGCGCGGAAGACGCTCCGCCTACTTCGCCATTATTGGTTTCGGTATCGTGATGTTTACGTTCTTCGGAGTGACCTATCTGCTGCCCGGATTGCATTCGTATGCGTGAGGAAAGGGACAAGGGACACGGGGTACGGGACAAGGGAAACGGGACTCGGGGCACGGGATTCGGGATACGGGTTACGGGACAAGGGGCTGGGGACTCGGGATTCGGGGCTCGGGACTCCGGCCGGCGCGCTCACTGTTGGCTGTTAGCTGTCGGCTTCCAGCGGTTCGGAAACTTGAATTTGCACTTCGCGCTCGGGACGGTTGGGTAGACCGTTGTAGCCTGGTCACAGACCAGGCTTGTCCAAATTACGGTTAAGCTATTCCCCAATGACGTGCGGCTTCGGGTCATGGCATGCTTGTAGCGCGGGTGTCCCCACCCGCGCTTTCGCCAAGGGGATGGGATTTCAGCAAAGGGCAGGCGCGGGTGGGGACACCCGCGCTACAAACCTGCCATGCCGCCAGCAGGTGCAAATGAATAACGGGAAGGGCGACCCTGTCTGCCCAAAGAGGTGGCAGAGCTGGATGAGGTGAGAGGTTTTCTATTAATTTGTACAGCCGTGGTCACAGACCGCCGTTGGCCGGCGGCGATCGGAGATCGCCGCTACAACGCGCGTCGGGCCGTGCACAGCTTTGACATTGTACTAACGTTTTCGTGAAATCCAGCCTGCCTCCTTGCCGGGTTTCATGCCGGGTGACTCCCTCAAAAAGTGCCCGGGCCTCCACCGCCCACCGCCTGCTGATTGCGGTGGGCGGTTTTTTTGAATCTGGAAAACCCCGTTTGCGTAAGGTACACTGAGGCGAGGGCGCGAAGGGCCGCGCCACACGCCCTCCGCTGAGGAATCACCATGGCTACGATCATCAGTCCTCCCCGGGAAGAACGAGAACAGCGAGTGGTGCTTGGGCACGTCAGCTGGGAGACTTATGAAAGCCTGCTTGCCGGTCATGCCGATGCCAGTTCGCCCCGGTTCACCTATAGCGAAGGGACTCTCGAAATCATGAGCCCGTCTTCAGAGCACGAGAAGCTGAACCGAGTGCTGGCCACGATCGCTGACCTGGTGGCGGAAGAGCAGGAGATTGAATTTGAGAACCTGGGTTCCACCACCTTCAGGCGGCAGGACCTTGAGCGAGGGACGGAGCCGGACTCCTGCTTCTACATCCAGAATGTTGAACGCATCCGCGGTAAGAAGGAGATCGACCTTACAGTCGATCCCCCGCCTGACCTCGTAATTGAAGTTGAAATCACCAGTCCGGCAGTTTCCAAACTCCCGGTTTATGCCCGGCTGCGCGTTCCGGAAATCTGGCTGCACGATGGCCGCTCTCCAAGGATTCTTCTCCTCTCCGGCGACCGCTACGAAGACCGCGACCGAAGCGAGGTATTGCACTGCCTGACGCAAGCGGTGCTGTCAGATTTCTGCGAACAGAGTAAGTCACTCACCACCCTTGCCTGGCGCCGCATGGTTCGCACCTGGGCGAAGCAGCCGGCGTAGCGCACACAGCAAGTTCAGGGACAGCCCCGCATACGCTATAGTGAATGTGCGGCGATTCTTCACTTTCCAATCCAAGAAATCCCTCGTCGGCGCCATCTCCACAAGGTAATCTGGTAGTTTGTCGTTTTGTAATGCCTGGGCGTTGGGCTTAGCAATCATGCACACTCTCAAACACGCAAGCCGGTGGCAGATCATTCTGGCGTTCACGCTGGTCTACCTGTTTTGGGGTTCAACGTACCTGGGCATTGACATTGCCGTGCAGACCATTCCCCCGGCGCTGATGTGCGCCACGCGTTTTTCCATTGCGGGAGTGGTGATGCTGATGGCCTGTGCCGTGATGGGGCGCAGGATCTGGTACACCCCCCGGCAGATCCTGCTGGCCGGCGTGGTGGGCATCCTGCTGCTGATGGGGGGCAACCTGACGCTCTCCTACGCGGAGCTTCACGTCACCTCGGGACTGGCGGCGCTCATCATCGCCATCACGCCCCTCTGGTTCCTGGTGCTGGACTCGGTGCTGATCGGCCACCATCACATTTCCGGGCGGGGCAAGGCCGGGCTGGCACTGGGAATCGTTGGCCTGTTTGTGCTTTTCTATCCAGAGCTTACCTCACACACGGTAATGGGGCGGAAGGAGCTGTGGGCCTCGCTGAGCCTGGTGGGCGGGTCATTCAGTTGGGCGCTGGGGTCCGTGCTGTCAAAGCGCTGGCAATCCGGCATGGACCTGTTCAGCGCCACGACATGGCAGGTGACGTTTGCCGCGGCCGCAAACTTCATCTTTGCTGTGGCGGCTGGAGACTTTTCGCGCGTGGTCTGGACCAGCCGGGGAGTGGGCGCCGTACTCTACCTGGTGGTGTGTGGTTCGTGGATTGGGTACACGGCCTACATCTGGCTGCTGGAACACGTTCACACTTCGAAGGTCTCCACCTACGCGTACGTCAATCCCGTGGTGGCAGTCTTTCTGGGATGGCTCGTTTTGCATGAGCGTGTGGACAAATTTATTCTGAGTGGCAGCGCGGTGGTGATCCTCTCCGTCATCCTGGTCACCAGCGGTTGATGCGCCGGCGGAGCTACTGGCGGGCGCGCCGCGAAACTCCCTTACTCTTTGGTGGACAGGGAGGCGGCTCGCCGCTCCATTTCCGACGCGGAGTTCACATGCTCCGGGTAGTTCACCACCTGAATCTCCGTGCTATAGCGGTTGCTGGCTCCGGCCGCGTCCGCCAAACCCTCAGAAAAACGCTCGGCGGTTTGTTCCGCCGCCTCGCTGGTAACCCCGGGCAACATCATTCCAAAAACCTCTGAAGACAGGCGGTAAAGTGAATCCTCCGTGCGCAGCTTGCGGCTGAGGACCTTGGCGGCGTCACCCAGCGCCACCTCCGCCTGCGGGCCGTGGGCGAAAAGGATGGAAGGGTTGACGCGCACCAGGAGGAGCGAGAGCGGCTCGCTGGTCTGCGCGGCGCGGCGGAAGTCCATGGTGAGCCGGTCCTGAAAATGGCTGAACCCCTGCAATGTTCCCAGCAAGGCAGCGCTGGATTGCTGAAGGACCTGCGCCAATTGTTCGCGGTCCTCCAGGATCGTGGCACGGAGCTTGCGCACCACCACCATTCGATTGACCAGATACAACACCATCAGCAGGCACAGCGAACAAAAGCCGTAAAACAGCGTGCGCGAAGGCGCAACTTGGATCACTGCCGTCCTGCCGAAGACCATGGGATACATCAGCAACGCCATGCCGCCACCCAGAATAATCACCATGACCAGGGCAAGAATGGATAACTGCTGATCGCGCCGGTCAATGGTCTGCTGACTGACCTTGTCAAAGACTTGCATCGTGTGCTCCGTTTAACAGAAATGAGAAGATGCCAGGCGCTTAAACTCAAATGCTCCGATGGGCTTTTAGCACCCCTCGGCGAAAGAGTCAATCCTGATGTGAGTTCAGAAAAGAGAGTATGTCATTACCGGGTCAAATTTTCCAGAGTTGCAGAAAATTGAAAAAGAAGTTGTCAGTCGCCAGTTGTCAGTGCTTGCTTCCCATGGATTTTCAAGGTGAGTGGTTGGGAGTCGTGACGAATGGCCGGGCGAAACCATCTTGAGAGTGCGGTAGCAGCGGCTACCGCCTTCGCATGCCCCAATCGTTCCATTGCGGAACCAGAAAGGCGGTAGCTGCTGCTACCGCACACTAAGGCGCCTCGCGCAGGGAATTGATCTCTTCTGCGTTCTCATTGCGCTGTGTGTGGGCTTCTTCGTGTGCAGGAAAATGGCGGAGCACCACGCGCTTCCGAGCGGTGGCCTTGCCTCATGAGGGGGAGGGGGCCAATTCCTGTTGATGGAAATGGCCCCACGACTGGTTTTTGAACCTACTAAGCTTTCGCTGCGGCAGGCTTCTTTACCTGATCGGTGCGGACCGTGCGCAGGCGGGCGGCCTTGCCACGGAGCTCGCGGAGATAATAGAGCTTGGCGCGGCGCACTTTGCCGGACCGGACGACTTCAATCTTGTCGATTATGGGCGAGTGCAGGGGGAAGATTCTCTCCACGCCGGTTCCAAAGGAGATCTTGCGGACCGTGAAGCTGGAGTGATTGCTGGCGCGACGAAGGCCAATCACAGTGCCTTCGAAGATCTGGATTCTTTCCTTTTCGCCTTCCTTAATCTTCACGTGGACCTTGATGGTGTCGCCGGGGCGAAACGGCGTGAGGTCTTTTCTCAACTGTGTCTGTTCAACTTTTTCAAGCAAATTCATTTCTCTATTCTCCCCAACTTTTCGAGAGCACTTTACAGGGGCTGGATTCCAGCCTTGCCGCTACGGCCTCGAAATAGAATGTCAAATTCAGTTGCGGCGGGTTGAGCCCGCCATCTAAAACTGCACCCGCGGGTTTAGCCCGCCAGGTGAAACTGTAGCGGTGCGTCTATCCCGCCACGTGGCGGCGTAAAGCCGCCTCTACTTAAGCGATTCCAGCCACCGGCGATCTTCCTCGCTCAGTTGAACCCGGGCGAGCAGATCAGGCCGCCGCCGCCAGGTTTTTTCCAGCGCCTGCTGACGGCGCCACTGGCGAATCTTCAAATGGTCGCCGGAAAGTAGAACATCCGGCACCTTCCAATCACGAAATTCCGCCGGGCGCGTATAATGCGGACAATCAAGCAACCCATGCTGAACTTCGGCCGGCGCGCCTGCCGGAACTGAAAATGAATCCTGCTCGCTCGATTCCTCGTTACCCAAAACTCCGGGCAACAGGCGAATTGTGGCTTCCATCACCACCGCGGCGGGCAATTCCCCTCCGCTCAGAACAAAGTCACCGATGGAGACCTCATCGGTCACAAGATTTTGCGCCACCCGTTCGTCAACGCCTTCGTAGCGGCCGCAGATCAAAACCACGCGTTCAGCGTGAGAAAGGTCTTCCGCCACGGACTGGGTAAGCAGGCGTCCCTGGGGCGTGAGCAGTATTACTCTCAGGCTCTGCTGCGGCGCTTCGCTTCGAATCGCTTCCACCGCCCGGAACACCGGTTCCGGCTTGAAAACCATGCCCGGTCCGCCGCCAAAGGGCCGGTCATCCACGGTGTGGTGCTTGTCGTCCGTGTACTCCCGCAAATCGTGCAACTTGATTGCGGCGTGACCCGATGCCATGGCCCGCTTCAGCAGCCCCTGCTCCAGGATGCCGTTAAAGAACTGCGGGAAGATCGTTATTACGTCGAACTTCATAATGCTCGGGACACGGGTTACGAGACAAGGGGGTGCTTGCATGGCGCAAATACTACGTTCAAGGTTCGAAAATCGGGCCACTGTGGCCCGTGTCCCTTGTCCCGTGTCCCGCCCTTCAATCATTCAACTCCAACAACTCTTCCGGCGGGTCGATCACGATGGTCTTTGTGGCAAGATCGATCCGGGTGCAAATTTCCTGGGCCAGGGGAATCAGCACTTCAC
>Ga0302320_10000494_pt1 | contig 94436 bp, 142 predicted proteins | sample Bog_T0_3_FD_202130 | JGI IMG/M metagenome (GOLD analysis project Ga0302320, IMG submission 202130) | Peat permafrost microbial communities from Stordalen Mire near Abisko, Sweden - Bog_T0_3 | ecosystem: Environmental > Terrestrial > Soil > Wetlands > Peat | place: Sweden: Abisko, Stordalen... | reverse complement strand
TTCGTCCTTCGGGTACTCGATCCAGAAGCACTTGGCGGCGCCGAGGCGTCTGACCAGCTCCTTGCCGAGCCGGCCACCGGGCTCATCGCCGTCCGTGGCGATGATGTGGTGCTTCACCTGCATGATAGGTTCCATGAGGTGCGACATGAACGAGAACTTGTCGTCGTCCTCGGGATCGATATCCCGATCGTCGTCCGGCACGGGGATCAGCTTGCCGTTCTTGTCGCGGGCCGGCGGCGCACCGTCCGGCACCGAGATGCAGGTGTCGTAGCCGGACAGCAGCACTGCCTGGCAGTCGAACTCGCCTTCCGTCCAGATCAGCGAGTCCGTGCCGATCTCGAGCCGGGACATCGTCTCCTCGCCGAGGAGGACGTTGGCGTTGTAGACGGTCTTGACCGCGTCCTTGCGCTGCTGGAAGCGGCGCTGGCCGTCCTGCTGCCACCGGTACTTGGTGTTGACCTCCTGGTCGCCTTCCCAATACGGGATGGCGAGGATGTTGCCGTCGAGGTCAGCCTCGATTGACCCATCGCGCAAGCGACGCGCGCTGTAGAGCCCCATAGCCGCCGCCAGCTCGACGCTGAGGCCGCGGTCCTCGATCCCCTTCGCGTGTCTCTCGTTTAGCATTCTCAGATCCAACCCATCCACAATTCTTGCAGTTCCAAACGACGCCTGAGTTGTCGATCTTGACGCTCAGGCAGCGGATTTTCTTGTGCGAGCCCTTCCGTTGGTGCGAGCACTGCGGGCAGAGCGCGTACTGGTTTCCGAACTTGATGGATCGAACCTCGATCTTCTCTTCTCGGAGGACCTTCGCGACATCGACTGACATCAGATCGCCATTCCTCCTGGCCTCCGTGGCAACGTTGGACCTCGACGAGGATCTTCGTCATCCCACCGGGCCTGATTGATGAAGGTGACTGGCAGGAGGATGTAGCGTTCCTCCACGCCCTGGATGCGCTTCACGTACCGGCGCAGTCCGTCGATGATGGTCGAGAACTCGATCTTGTCCTCGCGCTCAATCCGTTCGAGCTTTTCGATCGACGGCTTGCGCTGGACCTTCTTCGGATAGATCGACCAAAACTGATCACGCCAGTCTTCCGGCCATGCAGCCGTCGTGCGTGGTTTGTGTTTCGGTTCTCGTGATGGTTCTAAGCGGTGGTTAAAGGTGTCAACGTCGTTTACACCCCCCTGATCACCACGATGACACCCGGTGTCATCCTCGCTGACACCCCTGTTCGCCTGCTTAACACCCTGGGTGTCATCCTGCTTTACACCCCCCTTGTCGTGGTCGCGGGGGTCGGCCTTGTTGTCAGCCGGGATGTGCAGCTCGTACTCCGACGAGCGCGTGGCGCCTGTTGCGTGTGTCCGGCCGGTTGCCGTGATCAGTCCCACGTCCTCCAGCTTCTGGAGGTTCGTGTTGACTGCTGGTCTGGACAGGCCGGTGATCCTTGCGACGGTCGTCTGGCGTGGATAGGCCACGTCTTCATCGCTGGCGAAGTTCGCCAGCACGACCAGGATATGACGCATGGTTGGCGTCACGTCTTCGCGGTCACCCAGGCCGAATGCCCAGTTGATTGCTCTGATGCTCATCTATGGTTCCGTTTGCGCGTGCCCGGCCGGGGTTGACCCAGACGCGGGGGTGGTGTATTTGCATGAAAGCAAATAAAAATGCAAGCCACGAGATGTGGTGACGCTGAACTTTTCTTCCCACTAGGGCTTCATGAGAGCTATCCCGATCCTCGGTATCGACCCATCCATGGCCAACTTCGGCCTGGCGCGGATGCTGCTTGACCTCGACACGCTCGATCTCACCGCGGAGAGCGTGCGGACGATCAGCACCGAGCCTCAGCGCGGGAACAAGAAGGTGGTGCGGCAGAACTCGGACGACCTCAGGCGCGGCCGGGAACTGTTCGTCGGGTTCCAGGAGGCGGCCAAGGGCTGCATTGTAGGCTTCACGGAAGTGCCTTCAGGATCTCAGCACTCGCGCAGCGCGCTGGGCTTCGGCATGTCGATCGGCATCCTGGCCTCCAGCCCGATCGACCTGATCGAGGTCATGCCGCTGGAGACCAAGATGGCCAGCGTCGGGAAGAAGACCGCAGAGAAGCACGAGATCGTCGCCTGGGCGGCCGGTCTCTATCCGAACATGCCGTGGCTCCGCTACGAATCTGACGTGAAGCCGAGCAAGAAGTGCCCGGAGGGACGCTCAGCCGGCGACTTGCACGACGACAACGAGCACATGGCCGATGCCTGTGCGGTTGTCCACGCTGGCATTCGGACGGTGCAATTCAAGCAACTGCTGTCGATTTGGCGGGCCAGCACTGCAAATTTTTTGGCTGTACAGCAAGGCTAATTTCGCTTAACAGATTGATTTAACGGCGATATTCCAAGGTACGTGAACGGACGGGGAACAAAAAAATATTTGCACTCGTGCGAAACCAGCGGTATGGGTCCGCGTTGCATCCACGCAAACGGATGGTTCGGCGAGATGAAGAGAAGATCATTTAGAACCCAACTAACGTTTACTCCCGTCCCCAAGAAATTTGGGGCGCGGAAAGTATTTCACCTGAACCAATGATATTGGAGGATCTCCAATGAATGCTATGGTCACCGCCGAAATGAAAGTCCAATCCGCAAAAGCGCTGGTGATCGAGTACATCGATCACATCCTCGATCGCAAGAAGTGGAACGGCACCGACCTCGCCCGCAAATGCGGCCTGGCGCCGTCAACGATACTCCGGCTGCTCAACAACCCCGACCACCCCTTCGTGCCGACAATGTCGACACTGCAGAAGATTGCTCACGGCTCCGGCTATCCGATCCCCAAGAAGGTGCTCGATGCACTCGGCGGCGGTGAGGATAAAGGTGCCCTGGATGACGAGCCGGTGGACCGTCGTGCGCCGCGAGCCCGACAGGCGACTGTTGAGCTGCGTCATGTGTCATCGCTACCAGCGGCTCTGCAATCGGCAGCAAACCCCCGTCGCGAGAGCTACGCTCCGGCCCCGCCTCAGCTCGAGGGTGACGAGACGGCCTTCGCCTTCCATATGCCCGACAACTCGTTCGGCATGTGGCTGAAGACTGGCTCCCTGATGTACGCCAGCAAGCGGCGCGATCCGGTGCCCGGTGATATCGTCATGATCACCGACAAGAACGAGAAGACCCGCGTGCGGTTACTGATGGACATCGCGGAGAACGGCCTGACGCTGTCCAAGACGATGCCGCCGAACCCAGACGAGACGCTGGCATTCGACGACATCAAGGACATCGCCATCGTCGTCGTGATGGTGCGGGATTAATCAAGGGTCGCCAATCTCGGTGGCCCTTGTGCATCTTACGTCAGGAATGTCTGGCGAACTCGATCCAGCATCGACCGCACAGTCGCAGCGGGGGATGTCATGACGTCGATGTTGAAGTCGGAGCGGAGTGCCTGCAGCTTTGTGAGCCAGGCCTCTTCCGACTTGATCTCCTCGACATCGACGACGGCTTCCCATCGCTTCTGTTTGATGTCGAGTTCGAGCTTCGATATCTCGAAGTCGAGGTAGTCCAGGAACTCACGCAGCGGAACGCTCAGCTCCTTGATTGCCGGCTCGATCACCATCAGCTGCTCGCTGATCTCGATGACGATGTCCGGCAGCCGACGTTGGAATTTGGCGTTGATCGGCAGCGCAGGCTCCTCGGCAGGAACGGAGGCAGCCTTCGCCTGATTTGTCATTAGTACTCCTTTGACCTGATGCGTTTCACGGTCGGGTCGATCGCGGCCAGATCTTCTGGCGTCGGCTTGAAGGGCCTGAGGCCGCGGTCAATTGCAGACAATGCGAGTGCGGTAGCTCTCGTCGCACCCACCAGCTCGTACTTTCCAACGGCCTGAGCCGTCAGACCGAGAAATTCGGCGAGTTCGGGTTGGCTGAACCGGCGCGACAGACGCCACGCCTTCACTTCCTTACCGGTGAGAAACTTCCGAGACGCATTTTTCGTCTGCACCATGTCCAACCCCCTCGTTGGATTGCTGCATTCGCGCAGCGAATCGAATCATTCGTTCATTCTCAACGCACACAACTCGGTTTGGATTCAAGCCTTTTGGCTAACCCTGAAAAACGGGAACGGGCCTGCTGCGGATACCGCAAGCCGGACACCATCGTCTCGCACTGCCACGATTCTTCAGTTGCCTCTCAAAGTCCCGTGACGCACCGGGGAAGTGGTGCGCGACGTGGATCTTGCTGCCCGCTGCGACCGCCGCTTTGATCAGCGGCGAACCTCGCCCGGCCAGATGTCGCTCCAGTCTCCGCGAGGGATCTTCTTCCTCGCAAAAACCAATGTAGTGACCCGCATGCTGATAGCTGGGGTCGAGATGCAAGAGATAGACAGTCATTTGCTTTCACGCAACCCTTTAGATACGTTGTAAAACTCAGGCCGCCTTTGCAATTGCTGCAGGTCGCAGCCTCGCCAGGTTTCCTTGCTTCCATTGATCCCGAACGACCAGCACCAGCTGTGAACGCTGCGCCGGCCGCGAGATCGGCCGCCACTTCGGTCCTGGTTTGCTGAGCGCCCAGACGACGAACATCGCCGTTGATGCTTTTTTCATCATGCCTCCATTTCAGGCGTTTGCAGTGGGGAGAGGAAGTCGGTGATCTGCCCGTCCGAGTGATCGAACACGTTGACGATGCCGCGACCTTCCTTCTCGTTCACCGGAATCCAGACCGTGTAGGTCACGCCCTGCGGAAGCGCGTTGTCGACGATGGAATCGATGATCCCAACCGAGCCCGCCGGCAGCGTGTGTTCGATGTCTTCGTGATCGGCGCCCTTGGCCTCGACCAGCACGGTGACGCGCTGACCTTCCTTGAGAGGCTCAACAATCTCCGGCTTAGGCATCGAGTTTGTCCTCCAGTTCGTCGGCCAGCTTCATCGCGCCCTTGAGGACTTCCTCCAGGCTCACGTTGTAGTCGCTGATCACGTCCCATCCGCTGTTGCCGTAGATGAACCAGACCCATGCGGTCTTGCCGCCCTTGTTGAGGAAGAGGCGATCATCGTCCGTGGAGAACATCGCGGCGAGGATCTGCTCCGCGTCGGTGCTGTTCTTGAGCGGAAATTCCTCGCCGTCGAACACGTCGATCGTGTATCCGGCAGCGAGCGCGTCATCGATCACCTTGCGGGCGATCTGCTTTTCGATTTCTTGTATTGTCATTCCATCCATCCTTGCCCGAACTTCGCTGGCGTCCTGGCGCGCACGGCGGCGCACCAGTCAGCCTTCTTCGGGATGTCTTTGACCTTGTGAGTGGGAGCGCACTGCTCGCAGACCGCCACGTCCTTGCCCGAGTGCCAGGTCCGGCAGAGCGTGAAGCAGAAGCAGCAATTCTCTGCCGGCTCTGGCCACTTCGAGCCGTCGTGGACGATCTTGATGGGCATCAGGCGAAGTCCAGTTCGCCGTAGCCGTCCTCGACGTAGCGGTTAGAGCGTCGGTATTCCCCGCCGTAGCGGGACGGTGCTTGCCGCTCACCTCTGCTCGTGTTGACGACATCGCTGACATTGGCGTCGTCGAAGCCGTCATCGATCAGCTCGGTGTGCTCCCAGATTCCATTGGGCTGCTTTGGTTTAGGCATCGACGTTCTCCTTCGAGCGCTCGTAGTGACCGGCGCCCGTTCCGTGTGCGATGATGGTGATGTCGGCTTTGGCTGCGGACTTGGCGCCACCGCAGAGCAGGCACTGGGCGCACTGTGTCGCCTTGCCCATCTCCTTCGATGCCGGGCAGTGACCTTCGCCGGCCAGCTTCGGATCGTCCTTGCCGCGAACACGGAAGGTGCGGAATCCGAGAGCCTTCGCTTCAGCGCGATCGGCTTCGGTGTCGCACGACGCCATGCAGAAGGCCGACAGCGTCGGGAAGTCGCGCCACAGGTGCGTGTAGCCGGACAGCTCGGTCACCTGGTCGAGCGCCTGCTCCCAAATGTGGAATGGGACGGCGCCAGGATCGCCGTATGAGCCGAGCCGGACGACCCTGCGGGCCAGCAGCTTGCGCGCCTTGGCGAGCGGGATGTCGGGATAGAGACCGCGCTGATACGCATCCCAGACCACGCGCGGGCCATGCATGAGCGTCACGTAGCAGGAGCGCTCGATGTTCTTGCGACCCAGCTTCGGGTCGACGATGATCCTGCCGCGGTGAGGGCAGGAGCCGCAGATGGCCTTGTCGTCGCCAGTCTGCACGGCGGTCAGCGGGCTCATGTCCGCTCGGAGGATGTAGACCTGGACCATGTGTCCGGTCTTGCTGTTGCTGCCACCCGTGTTGAGACCGATGGCGACGCAGATTATAGGTTCGCCGTCGATCGTCGACGGGCCGCGGTACAGAACGAAACCGTTCATGGGTCTCTCCTTGTTAGCATTCATGCAAACACCAGGGCATGGCTAGAGGGATAGGCGAGGGCGAGTTCGGCCTTCGCTTGTTGCAGTCGGGTGGACAGGATCCGGATCTGCTTCCGCTTCCTGGCCATGAAGGATTCGAGGGCCTCTTCCTCGGTGGGGCACGCCCACCGTTTCGTTGCGGACAGCAGGACGAACCTGCCGCACACCCAGGCCCCCTTCGGTGTCGCCCGATCGATTTCCCACCACCACATCTCCAGCTTGGGGTCTGTGACGCCGTAGACATCGCGATCGGGGTCGACGCAGTAGGAGTACCGCTTGGCTTCGCAGCGCCAGAGCACCGGAGTGCCGGCTGGCGCCGCTCCACGCGGGTAGTGGATGTGCTTGATCATCCGTCCCAGTCGCCCGTTCCTTCGAAGAAGCGCTCGACGTACTGGTGGCCATCGACGTCGGTCTTGAGGTCACGCTCGATGCCCTCAATGTCGTAGTCGTTCACCTTGATGAGCACGCCAGGCGGGGCCTTCACGGCCTGGACCATTCCGCCTTCGACATCGATCTCGATCTGGATTGCCTCGGACATCAGGCTGCCTTCTCCTTGGGTTGCTGCTGGTTGTCGTTGACCGCCTTCTGCTTCGGCAGCGGCGGGAACAGGTCGATCAGCTCACCCATCGAGCGGGTCGCTGCGACGTACTGCAGGTTCGCCTCCTGGATCTTCTCCCAATCCTGGGTGGCGTACTTGGACGGGCAGGTGCTGAACCGGTCGAGCCAGAACACGCGCTGCCATTCCCGCCCCTTCGATCGGTGGATCGTCGAGAGCGTGAGGATGCCGGAGACGTTGTCGGCGAAGATGTTGTCGATGTAGGCGACCACGTCGGTGATCAGGTCGCGCTTGTCCTCGCGGCAAGCGTCCATGATGACCTTGATGGTCTCGACTTTGTCCTCGGCCTCCTGGACCTTGGCCATCTTCTTCTTGGCGACCCAGCGGGCGGTCTCGGCTTCGAGCCAGTCCTCCAGCTTGTCTTCCAGCTCCGCGATGGTGGAGATCGACCTCCAGCGCAGGACCAGCTTCTTCATCTGCTCGCCGATGTCCCGGCCTTCGATGCGGCAGGGCACCTTCTCGCGGATCAGGGCGAACGCCGCGGTCACCAGCGGCCGGGTGCTGCGGCACAGGATCGCCGCGTCACCATTGAGCCGGTCCCTCGATTGCAGCATCTGCTCGAACGTCTCGAGAGAAACCGTACCCTCGGGAGCGCTCTCATGGGCCTGGATGTGGCTGACCCAGTTCTGGGCCATCTTCACCACCGCCTTCGGGCAGCGATAGGTCACCGTCAGGGGCATCTCCTTGCACTGGAAATGCTCCTTCAGGTTCTCCATGCTCTCGTTGTCGGCGCCCGTGAATCCGTAGATCGCCTGGCGCGGGTCGCCGATGCCGAAGAACCGGCCGCCTTCCTTGAGCAGCGCATCAGCCAGCAGCTTGCGGATGATGTTGGCGTCCTGCGCCTCGTCCATCATCACGTTGTCGTACTGGAAGAAGCGGATGCGGTAGAGCAGGGGCAGGTAGATCATGTCATCGAAGTCGATGACCTCGGGCTCGGCATTCGACTTCTTCAACAGGCGGATCGCCATGTCGATGATGTCGTCACCCTTTCTCTGCAGCGGCTCCTCGTCGAACAGGTCGAAGTGGTCGACGATATCTTCCCAGATCGAGGTGTCGTGGATATCCCCGTAGCCCTCGATGCCGATCGCATTCGCCTTGGCCAGCGAAACCAGCTGGCAGATGACGGAGGTGTGCGGAATCAGCTCGGGACCGATCGTGCCGTTGTCGCAGAATGCTTCGCACATGCGACCGACCTTGTCGGCGAGCACCTTCACGTTGGGGAACGCCTTGCGGTAATTCCGAAGTCCGATCGCGTGGGTGGTCGAGGCCTCGGCCTTCTTCCAGTCGATGCCGTCACGCTTCAGCTTGCCCCGGATCTCCTCGGCAATCTTCTTGTTGAAGGCCAGGATGATCGTGTTGCCGCGCATCTCCTGGACCGCCTTGAGGATGGTCGTGGTCTTGCCGGCGCCGGCCACGGCGATCAGGACGATGGAACTGGTCCCGGTCCTGGCCTCTTGGATGAATGCCGCCTGCTGCGGCGAAGGAACGAACATGGTTTTGCCTCTCAGTTGCGGGTCTGGAATTAGCAGGCCGCTTGCATTCAAGCAAACAGTTTCTGCAAAAAATGCAAATTACTTGCTGAGCCTCCGGGCCTCCCGGATCAGCTCGTAGAGGGCGGACGCATCGCTGCACAGCCGCTCGTCTCCGAGATCGGCCATGATGTCATCGCGCTTTTCCTCGTCCTCGATGCCGTCCGTTGGCGTGTCCATCCTGGCGAGCGTGGAGACAAGCTTGCAGGCACCCTCGACGAACAGACGGGCCTTTTCGTGCTTGGCGTCGAAGCCGCGGCCATCGACCGAGGCGTCGAGGCCGTCGAGGTACTTCGCCAGTTTCCGATGAAGGGCCATCAGATCCTCCCTTCGCCGCGGGCGATGGCGTTGTCCACCTTCGCCAGGATCTCGGCCGGCAAGGTGCAGTTCTTCTTGACCAGACGTAGGGCTTCCAGCATCTCGGGCGCCGCGAACTCGTTGGCGCCGGATGCGTAGTCGTCCACGACGTACTCGGTGGTCTCTTCCTCGCCCTCGATGCCGCGCGCCTCGGCGCCGTGCCGGCAATACTGCTCGTTGTAGGAAACGTCCATTTCCTCCCGGGCGAGCTGGGTGGCGTGTTCGAGGTCGCGAGCCCGACCTGCCCAGTGGTACAGACCTTCGTCTTCCTGGCCCCATTTCATGGTCAGGTTGAACGGCTGCATGCCGTCGTCGGTTACGCTGCTGTCTGACATTGCTCGCTCTCTCGCAAGAGTTTCAGGGCGGCGACCACGCGCTTGGCGTTGTCCAGGTTGTGAACCTTGGTGATGAACTGGCGGTCGTCGAAGATCAGCCAGCCCTCGCCGTGGAAGTTCTCGATCGAGAATGTCACCGGGTTCTCGCCGAAGAAGCAGGACTTGATCTCGTCGGTGAGGTGGCGGTGCTGGACGCTGCCGTAGCAGTCGCCACGAAGCAGTCCGGAATCACGGAGGCGGTTGATCGAATTGACCTCGCCGCCGTTCACCCAGACGTACTGGGTGGCGCTGATCGTCAGCGCCTTGGCGACGATCTGCTCCTGCATCTTGGTTAGTGTTTTGGGCATCACATGATCCTTCCGTGAAACTGCTTGTTCAGATCGACCTTGGTGCCGCCGAAATTGGTGAAGGGGAGGTGGATGTCCCGTCGATTCAGCTCCCAGCAGAAGATGAAGTCGCAGGCCTCGGGGTAGAGGCGCTTGTTCGGGATCAGGTGGCGAGCGTCGATCTTCTCGGCGACTTCAGTGAACTCGAAGCCCGGGTTGCTGCCGATGTAGATGACCCTGTGGAGCAGGCCGCCCTGCTGGTAGACGTGCCAGGTCTTCCGCTCGGTGGTGTAGCCGTAGAGCAGGGTGCGATCCTCGCCCGGCATGGCGCCGATCGAGTAGTCCATGCCGGGCACGTTGCTCAGGTGGGCGATCTGATCTGGCGTCATGGTCTCTTCACCTCAGATAGGCGGGGCCGTATGGGCCGATCTTGGCGAGGCCATTGTGCGCGTCGAAGACGTTGCCGCGGGCGTGCTTGGCCGGCTTGGACCAGCTCGCTGCCTTGAGGACATCGCCGGTTGCCTTGTCGACGAAAGCGAAGGCGCTGCGGTCCCGCAGGATCCGGTAGCGAATCTGCAGCTCCTGCAATTCGAACACCGGCTTCGTCAGGCTCGGATAGTTCTGGTCCATGTACTCGGTGCTGATGCGCTCGCAGCCTTCGAAGAAGGACCGGACAGCGGTGTGGATGTCGTTAGTCGGCATCTTTGAGAATCTCCTTGATCGATGCGTTGGCCACGAACCCGAGGTATCCGTCCTCGGACTCGACCATCACCCGCTTCTCGACGTCGTCATTGTCGACGTCGCCAACGGTGTAAATTCCATCCGGCGCATCCTCGTCGCCCTCGATGCTGACCCGATCACCCGGGCTGACGATGAGAACCCGCATGTCCGCCGGCGCTGAGGTGGCTTTCACCTGCCAGGCCGGAGGCAACTGCTCGCCGTCCAGGAACAGGCCGTCCTCACTGAGGACAGCCCGCCCTTCGGTCGCGTCGTTCACCGCCACCCGAACGTCCGTCAGGCGGACGACTTCGTCTTCATCGTTGCACCCTTCGGTGAGACGAGCCTTCACCTGGCCGAAAGCCGGGTGATCAGCGGCCAAGGTCCAGGGGCGGCCCTTGGCGATGAAGAAGATGGAGGTGTCGGTGATGACGCTGGCAATCATGTTGCTCTCCGGTTCGTCTTAAGCAGCTTCATCGAGTTCGATTGCATCCTCGATCTCGATGTCTTGGTTGTCGTTCGAGACTGCCGGACGTGCCAACAGCTCGAAGTAGTGCTTCAGCTTCGCCGTCTTGTCGTGGCGGGTGTTGTAGCTGTAGCTGTGCTGCTCCATGATCGAGCGAAGCAGCAGGTACTTCCGACACACGTCTTCGTACCGGGTGTGGATCGCGGCGATCGGGCAAGCCACGTCGGGCTTGTTGATCTCGACTCCCAGCTTCTTCAGAGCAGCGAACGCCTTGTCGCTGTTCGTCGATGCGGTGGAGTTGCTCTCCAGAGCCCCATAAAGTTCGGCGGCATCCACCTGAAACTCGCGGATGTCGGTCGGCGCCTTGCCGAAGACCGGCATCTTCGCCAGCTCCTGCACGTAGTGGTTCATGTGGTTCGTGGTCTTCTTGTGCAGACCCGTGAACTCCGAGACATCGACGCGAGAGCGCAGTTCGTCGAGCAGGTCGTCCGCCACCATGTTCCAGTTGTCGCCGACCGCAGCCTGATCGGGAGACTTGACCAGGATGACGGTGCCGACCTCGATCAGGCCGAACTCGACGGCAGCCATGACGACGCTCTCGACATCGCTGAACGAGATCGAGGCACCGTCCGTGGTCAACCGATAGAAGTCGTTGCCACGGGTCCGACGCCAGCCGCTCGGCATGGTCTCGACCATGTAGCCGCCGTCAGCCAGATCGAGGTCCTGCGTGATGCGCTGGATGCGACCACCGGACGTGACCATCAAGGTCTTGCGCTTCCGGATCGTCTTGCTGACCCGTCGCGTGACCGGAACCTTGAAGCTGTCGAGGTCGATGACTTCGGGGTTGCCCATCTGAGCGAGAACCTGCTCGCGATAGATGCGCTTGCAGCGGACCCACAGCACCGGCTTTCCGACCAGTTCCGCCATGTGGAAGCGGCTGAGCGAATAGCTCGGGTTGTGCTCGATGACGATCGTGGCGTCGGCCGCCCATTTGGTGCGCGCCGTACCGTCCTCGAACTTGTCGAACTGCTGCCACCCTTCGCTCAGGCACTCGATCTTGCAGCTGTCCTTGGAGACGTGCGAGGTGAGGCGATGACCGTCCCAGGTGACCACGCCGCGAAGGCGCTCCTGGCGGGTCTGACCGAGCATGTCGGTCTCGTCCTCGAACACCTTGCAGGCTTCGAACAGGCTGGTAGAGGCATCGACCTTGACGCGGAGCTGGTCGATGAAGCTGTTCTCGTACTGAGCCACCAGCGACTTCAGCGTGGTGCGGGTGGTCTCGTCGTAGGCAAGCTCTTCGCGGGACAGGGTGACCTTCAGCGACCCGATCGGTGCATCGAACAGCACCTCGTCGTCATCCGAAAGGAAGCCGCTGTTCGGAATCTGGCTGAGATCGAACGGATACATGACGCATCCCATCCGAACCCGCGGACCGTAGAAGTTGACCGTGCCCTCCTTGTAGCGCTTCCAGTTCTCGCCCTCGCTCAGGACGGCCGGCTCCTGCCACTTGATCTCCGGAAACATCTGGGGGCGGGGATGAAACGACCACAGGATGTCGCGGGCGCCATCGTTGAACTCGCGGATGTCGCTGCGGCGGACAGCGAACGAAACGTCGATGCCGGACCGCTCGGTGGTGGGAGCCTCGGCGAGCTTGCGCATCACCGGGCTGCCGTCCTGCGACAGCGACAGCACGTAGGCCCGCATCACGCCGTCATGGTAGGAGGTGACGTTGTAGGAGCCGGCACCGGTATCGCCGATCAGGTAGGCGAACGGGCTCTTCGAACCCAGACCCCAGCCGCCGACCTGCTCGTTGGTGCCGCGCTTGGTCGAGGCATAGAGGCGAGCGTAGACGTTGACCATCTGGTCGTGGGACATGCCCGGACCGAAGTCGCGGACGCGGAACACCGGATTGAGCGAGGTCGGGAGATGAACCTCGAAGTCGCCGCGCGATGCGTCCCAGGCGTTGGTCGACAGCTCGCGGATCGGGTAGCGGATCTTGTCCTTCGCCAGACCCGAAATCTGGGCGTAGAACGCCACGCTGTTGGCCTCGAACGCGATCTTGATCTCGTCCTGCACGCCGGTTGCGACGTCGACGTGTTCCTTCATTCCAAGTTTCATTGGTCAGTTCCTTGCGATGGTGATTTCGGGTTCAGTCAGGAGGCCAGAGCCTTGAGGTCTTCGTCGTCGAAGAGGCTGGCCATGCTGCGGGAGCGGCGCGGTCCATGGATTGCGTCGTGGAGCTGATCGAAGGTGACGCCCTGGTTCTCCAGGTATGCGGCCACATCGTCAGCGTTCCAGTAGACGAGGTCTCGCAGCGTCTCCTGCTTGAAGTAGGAGCTGCTGCCAAAGCCGCCGCCGCTGTATCCAAACGGCTTCCTCTTCTTCGGCTTCGCCTTCGGGTCGCGCTCGATCACGAACTTCGACTGGTCGATCTTGACCATGAAGTTGCGCAGCTCGATCAGGTGGCCGACATCGAGCGCCTCGTGCGGATGGTGCTCGTTGTAGTAGCCGACCGACAGGTTGCTGCACTCGGGCACCAGGCCCATGTACTGCTTGGTGTCGGTCAGCACGCCGGTCGGGTCCAGCTTGTACCGCGAGGGAAGCTGTGCCCGCAGCGAATCGCCGAACGCATCCGAGCAGCAGCGCTGCCGCTGGTGCGTGATGACGGAATCGATGCCCTTGCGATCGAAGGCAATCGCTGCCTGGATGCTGTTGAGGCGCTCCGGCTCCTTCTCGACGATGGCCCGCGAGCCGATGCATCCAACCTCTTCCGCGAAGTGGAAGATGTAGAGGCCCGGCACCTTGGCCTTGATCATCTCGGCCATGATCCAGACGCCGGCAGCGCAGTCGGCGCCCAGGCAGCTCGATTTCGAGTTGATGGGCAGGGTGATGAACTTCCCGTCCCAATCGACCTTCTGGTAGCCTTCCGAGCAGTGGACGCTGTCGGTGTGCGACGACCACAGGACCGTGGGATTGTCGCCGATCTGAAGCACCCAGTTGCCGTGCTTGTCCATCTTGGCGCCGAGCGGCATGATGAACTTCTTGATGAACGCCATCTCGCTCCCCGATCCGGCCGGCCGGCGGTGAGACAACATCGAGATGATGGTTTCGAGATCAGACATTGAAGGCTCTTTCGTTAGGCGACGCGGGCGCGGCGGTTGAAGACGAGGGCGGTGGCATCGACGCGATCATCCCCGCGACGAGGCCGTGATAGTTCCGCCATCAGTTGGTTGTGGGTGCTCCAGTCCGCGGACATCGCATCGCGAAGCGCGGCCGGATCCATCTCGGTGAGCAGGCCGGCCTTGGTCCACGGCCTGAACGACGGGGCGGCAATCTCCAGCTCGTTGCCTTCCTCATCGAAGCGGTAGGCCGCGGTGGAGTGCATCCGCTTCGGACCCCTCTGGACCATTTGATCCTTGGGCCAGTTCTTGTGGGTGAAGATGCAGTGCTCGCCGTGCTGCTCGAAGTGTTCCTTCGACCAGGGCACGCCGTTCCCCATGATCACCTTGTGCTCGTGCGGATAGAGATTGCCGTTGCCACCGCAGGTGAAGGCTTCATCGCGGATGGCCGCTCGGGACCATTCCTCGTTGACGCCGTGGACGAACGCCATTTCTGACAGTTTGGCCGGAGACTTCCGACGCGGACAGATGCGCTGCAGTACGGCGGACCCGTCCGACGAGCTGCCGCTGGCGATCCAGGTTTGCCCCGGCTCGCCCTGCTCTGCGGTGAGGAAGTGATCGCCCATATCGATCGCGACTTTGATGTCGTCGAAGTAGGGCATCACGTACTCGTGGTCGGCATTCTCGGTCGGGATCTTCAAGAGCTTGGCGCCGATGAAGACCTGGACCTTCCTGTTGCCGTCCGCGCTGTTCTCCTTGCGCATCCAGGTGTAACCCTCGGCTTCGAGGGTGGCCTTCATGCGCTGGAAGTCGCCATAGACGCGGCCGAACAGCTTCTTCGCCGGCCAGCACAAGGCGCGGGACTGGATCTTGCCGTCCCTGTTGCGGGTGTAGGCGACAGCGAGGTCGCCAGCTCCGTAGGGCTGGGTCGGCCAGACCGGCAGATCATCGAAGACGTGGTCGCCGTCCATGCAGGACTCGGGACCCTTGACGTAGACCTCCTCGATCTCCTCCGGAGTCCAGGCGTAGTAAATCTCGCCGCTCGGATCGATTGCCGCGATCAGGTGCCGACGTTTGTTGTCGTCGACTTCCGGGTAGAAGCGGCTGATGTATCGGCCCGGCGTGAGCACCGTGGCCTTGTTGATGATGCCGTGCTCGTCGCCGTCGATGTAACCGATCTTGCTCTGGTCGATCGTGGCGAGATGCGCGAAGTGATCCTTGATGGGCTCCAAATCCCATTTCTCGGGAAGCCGGGCCAGCTCGCCGTCCTCAAGACGCTTCGCCATGGCGCTGCGCCAGTCGCCGGCCTGAGCGATGCGCCGGCATTGCACCTTGGCGCCCGTCGCACCGGCTGCGGTCTTCGATGCCTTGGCCGCGTCAGCTCCCTTTTCGAACGTGCCGTAGTCCGGCAGCGGCGTCTCGACGAGGTTGCCGTCGCCATCGCGGTCCAACCGAACCAGGTAGAACATTTGCTTCTCCATTTGCATGCAAGCAAGCCGTTAGGCATGCCTCTTCCCTTGGTGGGTCGCGGAACTCGCCCGCGACCCGATTCGATCGGCGTGTCTGCTATTTGCATTCACGCAAACGATAGTGCAAGTAAAATCTAACGAAAGCCGCGAAGACCGCGCCCTGCACGCGGTCTGTCTCGTGGGTTAGTGGTGCGGATCCATAGCGTGAACCCGCTGAATGTTTTGATGTGCATGTACGCCCCTGTTACTCGTGGGTTTTTTGTTATTGGTCGCGTTGATCAGGCAGGTCATGTCTCAGTCCAAAAGTTAGAGTTTTCGATGCGTCAGCCCGTTGTTTCAGGCATCTGTTCTTATTGGCCCTGAGCATTCGCGCTCAGTCGTTCTCGCCGGAATTGTCCTTCCGGTCGTAGTAGAGTTGATCCTGGATGTAGCTCAGCACCACATCCAGCGTTCCGCTTGCCTTGTTGTCGTCCCATCGGTCGCGCGACACCTTCGCCTCGCGCAAGTCCGGCGTGACCTTCAGCATCCAGATGCCGTGGGCAGACAGATTGTGTTCGAAGATGCCGTACCAGACCAACCCATCCGCATGCGGGGTGAGCAGTGGTGCGGTCAGCTCGACCGCGGCCTTCGTCTTCTTGAAACTCTCGGGGTCATCCCGCGTCATCATGATCCGCAGGCACCGGTCGTTGGTGTCCATCCAGTAGCCCTCGGGCCACAGGCCGATGGTCCGGAACTGCTCGGTCATGTAGTTGTGCATGGCCATGCCGCCTTCGCCGGTCTCCTTGACCAGCTGTGGCCAGTCGGGAGTGGTGGCTTCTGCGACCATGAGCCTGCCAATCTGCTCGTCGAGCGAGCTGATCTTCTTGTGATTGTGCTCAAGCGAGCGCTGGATCGGCGCCATCTGCTCGAACAGCTGCTTGCGATGCCGGTTGGCGTCCTCGCGATCGGCTCTCAATTGAGCCAGTGTTTTCGGGGGTTTCTTCATCAGTCTTCCTCGGTGACGTAGTCGATGACGAAGGCGCTCAACCCGTCCTTGTGGACGGCATCGCACAGGTCATCGATGCTCTTGTAGGCGCCGTGCCAGCGTTTGCCGGGCCACTTGGCGCGCAGGGTGGTGCCGTTAAGCCTGGCGTACAGCACAGGCTTGCCGGCTTGATCGTCGACGGTGTCGCTCATCGCAGCTGCACCCGAATGTCGTTGCGGTGCATCCTGGCCTTGAACTGGTGGCCCTCGATCTCGAAGGCGATCCAGCGCCCACGAGGCCAGCCAGCGTCGTCCGCCGTGGTGGCGTTCATCATGGCCGTCGCCGCGTGAGCCCGGAGCGTGTCGTGGTCCGGACCATGGACCTCGATGCTGCTGTCCAGAATCAGGAACGGGTTGTCGACGCGGCCGATGACGTGGTTTCGAAACGTGATCGTAGGCATCACGCAAACCGTAACGGCGTCGAGCCGAACGTCCGGACCCGCTCACGCATGTCGGCCAGGACGATTGCGTCCTCCATCTGGCTTTCGAGGAAGTCGGTGAAGGTGGAGGATGCCGAGCGGCGGCGCTTCAGTCGTTCGTGGGTGGATTGGGTCTTCATCTATTCGTCTTTCCAATTGATGGCGAGTTCGCCGCCGAAGAACTCGACGGCCTTCGCGATTGCGTTCATGTCCGGGCCGCTGCCTCTCATGGCTCGCAGCTCGCAGTTGCTGGTGAAGTAGGTTCCGGTCCCGATCTCTCGATCGAGGCCGCGCATTGCGATGCCGTCCTCGGCAGCGCGCTGTCTGATGGCGTCGGCGAATGGCTCGCCGATGATCTTGACCTTCGGCTTGTTCGGCCGGATCAGGAGCTTCGTCAGGCATCGAGAGCGGATGGTCTCGCGATCGATACCGGTCTCGCGTGCCATGGCAGTCCAGCCCATGCCGCGGCTGCACATGTCGCGGAGCTGGCCGTCCTCTTCGCGTGTCCAGTTCCGGTTTTTCTCTCCGGTAAATCCGAGCCGCGTCCGCTTGGTCTTGACTGCCTCGGGCGTCCTGCCCGGGAACAGCTTGACCAACTTGTCGAGCTGCGTGCTGGCGTGCTTCTTCAGCCGCGTCAGCTCCCGCGTCGACCAGGGGCGCCCGTTGGTGGCGAAGCGGTTATCGAACCTCTCGGCACCAAAATTTGTCGAGACGAGACGGACACTCGATTGCCTCGCTGGATCTGTCTCCTTCTTCGTCGAACTCGAAGTTGCAGTGAGGGCACATGAAGTGAGTTCGGAGCCAGCCAAGGCAGTGTTCGAGGTTGTCACGATCGGCACTCATACGAAGGCACGTTTGCTGGCGATGACGAAGCGGACTTCCGCTCGCCGTTGCCGGCCGCGCCAGGTTCTCTTGAATGGGGCGGGGTGGCGCTTCCAGGTGCTGTTCTCAAGCAGGAAGCGGAAGGCTGCGCCGAGAGATGGACTCACAGTCCGGCTCCTTGATTGTAGACCGCATGCATGATGCGAGGCGTTTCTTCGGGGTTGAACGTTTGGATGAACAGCAGCGCCAACATGTGATAGGCGCTGCCGACGTTCGCTCGGTCGACGACGTGCGCCCAGGCTTCCGGGTCGCTGGCGAACACCTCTTGCTCGTCGCACTTCTGGATTTGCCATCGGCCGTAGTCGCTGCCGAAGCATTCGAAGATGCCCCAGCCTTCGGCGTTGGCTTGCGTGTTATCGAATACCGGATCAGCCATGACGTTCCTCGGACAGGCGGACCCGCCTCCCGAAGGAGACGGGCCGCTGTTGGCTCAGTAGCGGACGTTCTTGTTCAGTGCCCAGTAGGCGTCGTTGCCGTCCTTCGGGTCGATGTAGAGCGACTTGCGGGAGTCGCGGCGCATCTTCACGATGGTGCAGGCGCGGACGCCGAAGTTGTTGCGATAGGCGTGAACCGTTTCGCCGACGCGGCGGACCCGGCCGGCGACATACATCTCGGTCGGCGCCTGGTTGAGATCGACCACCTGGCCGGTCTCGGTGCCTTCGATGTCGTCCGACTCCTCGTCGTCCTCGATGCCGTCGCCGTCAGCTTCGTCGCTCTCGATGCCACCATCGTGGAAGTCGCTGACCGAGACCGGGGCTTCGATCGTGAGCGGGAAGATGCCGACGATCTCGTCGAGCGTGCTGTCGTTCCGGGCAGCTTCCTCGGAACTGTAGGTCTCGTCGTCGGCGACCAACGAGCGGCCATCGCGACCGATCACCACGAACACCGTCCTCGGGAAGGGCTCGTCGTTCTCGACCTTGTAGTCGGCGTGCTCGTCCTCGCCGTCCGTGTTGAACTGAGCGACGCACTGTTCGCCGTTCTTCCAGAAGGTGACGACCACCGGATACATGCTGCCCTTCAGGACAGTCAGGATCTGCGGGTTGTCGAAGGTCTCGTCTTCGTTGTGGTAGTCGACGACGACGAACGGCTTGTTGAAGTCGATCAAGCCGATCGGGTAGGCCGGGACGACAGTCTCGGAGGCGATCGACGCTTCGTCAGCGATGATGACAGCCGGCTGCAGCACCTCGGCCTCGGCAGCGCCGCCGACAAGGACGGGATACTGCACGGGGTTGCCTTGGGTGGGATCCATCAAGTTCTCCTTTTGGGATTGCGGGCCGACTTTGAACTCACCCCCGTTCGTGAGGGCGGCGCGCGGGGTCAGAACGGGAGTGTGCAAAAACTTGCATTCAAGCAAGCGTAAGATCGTGGCAAAGGCGTTAGGCATAGGCGGGCTCCAGGCCGCAGATAGCGGGCCAGTTGGGGGTGCCGGTGGCACGGAAGTTGTCGATCGCGGTCAGCGCCATGGCCGGCGTGATCTCTTCGAGCGGGAAGTCGTAGTCGCAGCCGTGCTCGTCGAGCATCTCGCGGAAGTTCGGAAGCGCGAACGGGAAGAACAGGGGGACCAGCGCTCTGCTGCGGTCGTGGTTGACGTAGGCGCCAGCGCTGCGGGCATGAGTGGCGCGGTCGCGCTCCATTGCCCGGTACATCCAGCCACCGATGCAACAGGTGGTGCCGCACTCACCCTCATAGTCGGGGACGTTCATGTTGAAACCGTCCGGCTTGCCGGCCTCGATCTCCTTGTCGTGGTGGAAGGTGCCCTTGGCGAACAGCTCGCGGATTTCGGCGAGGGCTGCATCTTCGCCTGGCGTGATGCCGAGGCGGTCGGCGGACAGAACGATCATCGGTGGCTCCTTGTGATTTGCATTCGATAGTTCGCATTCGGCGGAATCGCAATAGCAAAATTTGCATTCATGCAAATTATCTGCTACAGGGATTTCGACATGCAGAAAACCGAGATTGTTTGCGGACTCCCTTGGCTTCACTCGAAGCCGGAACGCGCTATTTTCAGTGAACTCGGTTTCGCCTGTGTCTATGCGGTCGGTCCCTCCGGGGGCCGGCCGCTACGGATCGGCTGGTCGAAGCAGCTCAAGGACCGCATGTCAGACCTTCAGCTCGGCTGCTGGAAGGAGCTGCAGATCCACGACATCACCTGGACCTCGGGCGACATGCTCGCGATCCGGCTGTTCAACGAAGTGGCGGCCCTGCTCGACAAAGGGAACCGCAGACTGACGGGCGACTGGTTTGACGTCACGCCGGAATTTGCCCAGCAAGCCATCCGTATCGCCACGGGAAAGACCAATATACCGACCTTCAACCATGTTGAGATGCTCGATAAGGTTAGAGAGGTGAGGAAGAAGAGGATCGACAAAGCGGTTCGGGCCTCTTCTTGAGATGTCGAGCGTCGTCGATGACGGGGCCATTCTCAGTCAGCCGAACGCGGCGGACCCCGCTCCACCAACACGGTAAAGGTTCTCTGCACCATAGTCGGACAGCTTCTCTTCGCGTTCGGCATACGGTGTCGGGAAAAACCTCGCCGCACTCGTTGACTGTCGCGTAGGCCTTCGTTTCGTTTGGCATCGAGAGTCTCAGTTCGGTGTGATCATGATGCTCTTGAAGGGGCGCTCGGCGATCCACCTTGCGATGTCGTCACCCACGTTGAGGCTGTCGGTGTATTCGACCGACCTACACCCGTCGTGAGAGGTGATCGACACCATGAAGTTTTCGTGGGGCTCGTCGATGAACTGCGAGACCCTCGTGCCGCCTTGCCGACGCTTGATGCTGTCGATCTGTTCCTGCGCCGTCCGCAGCGAGGCGTTGCGCCGATCATCCATCGCCGCCTTGAAGTAGCGCGGCTTGCCTGAATAGCTGGCCCAGCACGGTGGATCGAGCGTGTAGGCCAGCTCCTTGACGTCTTGTTCGAAGGGCATGTTACGCGGCCTTCTGGAACGACGGCAGCTTCGGCTTGCGGCGACGGTTCCAGCCCTTGCGCTGGATCAGCCGGCGAGCGCGCTGCTCCTGCTCCGGCGTCACTTCGCCGAGCGGTTCGCCATTGAGGTCGATGCGGAAGACGCCAGCCTTGAGGTTGCGCTGGTACATCGGCCCCATGATGTAGTCGCCGATCGCCTTGCGGACCTGAGTGCGGGACAGGTCAGGCGCCGCTTCGAAGACGTGAAGGTGGATGCCGACTGCGAGCGGGCGCTTCCACTTGCCCTTCGGCATGAAGCACTTCGGAAAACGCTCAGCCAGCACTCTTCTGGTTTCTGGTACGCTCGACTCAGTCTGCATGGTTTTCCTCCGCAGGTTCGGTGATGTCGACGCCGGTCGCCATGAACACGACGCCGGCCCACCACATGGTTCCGAGATAGACGAAGCCGTTCATCACGGCTTGAAGTGCCCGCTTCATTTCGATCCTTTCCCTCTCGTTCTCTCGCAGTTCCTTTGCGATGGCTCGCAGCTCGGCCCGTTCCTCCTGCGCAATGCATTCGCTGTTGGCAGGAGATCGGTGCTTCCAGCCGTCCAAGCGCCAGGCGATCCGGCATCCAGGACAGCGCAGTTTGGCCCGCGCGATCAGCGGGTCGGCGCGTGGGTCACGCGGCACAGGCGAGCCTCTGCTCGGCCCGGACGACTTGGTCGTAGGCTTCGCGCCAGATCGGATAGCTCGTGGAACGGACTTTCTCGAGCGACAGGATCAGCGCCTTCTTCTCCGGCACATAGATCCTTGCGAACCCGCCGCCGTTGGCGACGATGTCCGCGGTGTTGCTCAGCATGTCGGCGCACTTGATCATCTGGCCGCGCCAGGAAGCGCCAGCCAGGAACTGGCGGTCGATCTCCTTCCGCAGTCGCCGATTGCCTTCGCCTTCCGGCGTGTTGCAGATGTCGGGACGGCTCACGTCCGTCACTTCCACAACGAGGCCGGCGACGACCGGGCCGAATGCGAGCACCAAATCCTTGTAGCTGGTCGCGGTGTCCTCGATCGTGTCGTGCAGCCAGCCGGCGGCGACGACATCGGGCGTTGCGCCGTACTGCAGCAGGGTGCGAGCGACCTCCTGCAAATGGTGCCAGTAGGGCTCGCCCGTGAACTTGCGCTTCTGCTCGCCGTGAGCGCGGCGGGCGAAGTCCTCGGCGGTTCGGATCAGGGTCAACACTCTATCCATGGTCGGCTGCTTTCTGGTTGTCGTTGGCGATGCGAAGGCGGATCGGGCCTTCGACCCCGATGACCCGCACGCTGAGATGCATGTCCTCGTCCCAGGTCGAGCCCCACGCCGTGCGGTGGCGATGGGTGCGCTCGATCCGGTCGACTTCGATGGTCGAGAAGGGGAGGCTCTGGTCCACCCCGATCATGAAAATCACCATGGCTAGGTCCTCTGTCGTTTGCATCACATTTGCATAACAAACGTTTGCATTCAAGCAAGATTTATGTCAAACGACCGATGACGTTGAAGAAGACGAGCGCCAGGACGAGTGCGACCACGAGCACCTTGGTGCTGATGAAGTCGCGCGGGGGAGCTTGGAGCATGATGGTCACCTTGTTGATTGTGTTGATCGAGAGGATCAGGCGAAGCCGACCGTCCGGCCGGACTTCATGAGCACAGCGACGAAGCCGAAGTCCCAGGAGCGATCATCATTGCGCTGACGCTTCGGCTGCACCTCGAAGCGGTCGGCCTTGCGATCGGTGACGGCTTTGGTTCCGGCCTTCTCGGCCGCACTCGGAGACACGTAGAGGCGATCAGCGTTCATGGCTGTCTCTCAGGTCAGGGGTTGGAGGGGTGTGTTACTTCCGGCGCATTGTGCCGGCGGTGACCATGTAAGGTCCGTACTTGCTGCAGAAGCGGTTCGTTCCAAGCTTGGCCTTGTCGTCGGCAAGCTCGTTCATGATATTGTTGACGAACTGAGTGACCTCGGGAATCAGCTCATCGCGGTCGTACTTCCCGCCCACAATCGCCTGAATCGCGGCAGCAGTAGCAGAGCCTAAGCGATCGACGTTGGCACCGAGCGAATCTCCGAACTTGGTCGCACCACCCGTGACCACGTCGTAATCCGGACAGTAGACCGCAATGACAGTGGTCGTTGCCATCGTGCCGATGAACATCTTGTTCGGGTCCGTGGCATTGGCCGGTGAGGAGAAGGCAAGCGCCAGCGCTACCGCCGACGCTCCGAGAGCGTGCAGTTTCATGTTAGTTACTTTCGATTTGGGTGTTAGGTGGCGCTCCCAGCTGGAATCGAACCAACCTCTTCGCCCTGAGAAGGCGACGTCCTAGCCGATAGACGATGGGAGCAATGGGGGTTTAGATCGGGTCGTTGTCGGCGGCCTCGACAGTGACCTTAAAGCGTTGCGACACCATGCCGCTCGACTGGGTGGCGATGAACTCGTTGCGCTTCTGCGTGTCCTGCCCGGTCGTGAACCGGCCCGACGCCTCCTGATGTTCGATCAGGTAGCGCAGGGCCAGCGTGAAGTCGGTGACGGAATACAGTCTCATTCCCATGTCGGGCATCCCTCTGCATCCACAGCGTCTTCCGAGTTGCGTTCCGGCATGTCCGGCGCCCTCGCGTGGGCATCGTTGATGCGCGTCAGTGCCAGGTCCAATCCGTCTCGCAGCTGGCGGGCCTGGTCCGGCGTCATGTTGCCGGTGAACTGGGTTCCTCCCCGCGGACCGGAGAAGAACAGGACGACGACATCGTTGACGCCATCATCCACCCGCCAGCTGCTGCAATTGGCATTGACGTATTCACGCATGTTCCACCTTCAGCAACTCGTTGATGCGATCGAGGGCGGCGCCCATCGCGTCCGGTTCGCTGTTGCTGTTGACCGTCGCCATTATGGTTTTGATCTCCAGCAACTGGTCGATCATGGTGACGAAGGTCGGCCGGATGTAGCCCGTGCCTTCTTCGTAGGCGTAGGCCTTTGCCTGGATCTCATGGATCTCGACCTCCGGCTTGTAGGTGTCGCTCAAGGTCAGGCGCTGCTCGACCAGGTGGGTCCAGTCAGAGGTGTCGTGGCCCCAGCCGGGCAGTCGATCCAGGTCGACCGTATAGGTGAAGGTGATCGCGGCTCGCTTCATAGTTCCACCCGTTCGGTGATGGTTGCGCCGTAGGAATGAACATCGCCCCAGCAGACAGCGGTGGACGTTGCGGCGTTCGGCATGATGGGGACTTCGAAGACGCGGACCCGCTCGGTCAAACCAAGCGGACACCCGGTGACCTCGTCGTCGTCAAGTCCGTAGTAGGCTCGCCAAAGCAGGACTGCTTCGCTGGCGTCCTTGGCGTAGACGAATAGATCGCGGCTGACGGTGCCATCCTCGTCGGCGTCACATTGGTCGTTGGTCGGACCGACCAGGTAGAGCATGCGCTCCATCGTGGTCGCCGGCCGCGCCTTGTGCGCCTTCTCAATCTCATAGAGCCGATTGATCTCGGTCAGGGCGGCGTCGGCCTGCTTCTGGACATTGTCGGTGTCGAGCACGACGCCGAGCGCGTGATTGATGTCGTCGCAGTAGTCTGGACAGGAATAAGCCATCAAGCCCTCCGGAACGGCTGGTCCAACCGCTGGCCGAGCGGCCAGGTCAGGTTTTGGGTGAAGCAATACGGATCGCGCTTGCTGACGTGGCCTTCGCCCGGGAAGAGCGTGGCGTCGTACCACTCGCGATCGGTGCGGAAGTGCGGGGCATAGAACCAGGTCTCGGTCCCACCGTGATTGCACGGGCGCTCCCGCGACCAGGCCGGCACATGCTCCATGGTGAAGCGGTGCGGGTACCGAGCCTTGGCCTGTTCGAACGAGATGACGCGGGTCATTTCCATGGCCCGAAGTCGATCAACTCGAGATCCTCGCCGAGCGACTTGATGAACTCGGGCGGCTTCTCCTTCGCCTCGAAGGCGGACTGCACCGCGTCCATGTGGTCGCTGACCAGATCGGCGTAGTTCCACTGCTTCTCGGCCTCATCGCGGCAGTCCACGATGAACTGGTCGCGCTCGCGGGTGGATGGCGGACCGCCAGTCCACGCCTTGCAGCGGGCACGAGCCGACTGGTACAGGCTGCGCAGGTCTTCCGGACGCTTGACGACCGGCTGAACGTCCTCGCCGTCGCCGAAGTCGAGGCAGTAGAGCATGAACTCCGGCACGAACTCGAAGTCCCAGCAGATCGCGCCATCGCGGTCGTCCTCGGGCATGATGGACCAGACGCTCTCGATCAGAGCAGCCATCTCCCAGGCGGCACGACGCATGCCGGCGGCGCCGTAGTCCTCGCACCACTGCGTCATCTGCTTCTCGGCTTCCTTGTAAGGATGATCGTCGGGCAGGGTGGTGCCGACCAGGAGCCGGGTGTCTTCGAGCACCGCATATGCGGCCATCGCGGTCTCGATCACGAGGTAGTTGGTCTTGATGGTCTCGGGCTTGCTCATCGGTGCGTCTCGTTCCATTTTTCGCTGGCGACGTATTGGTCGTAGAAGGGCTTCAGGGATGGGGCGATGCTCAGCTGCACCATTTCGGTCGCGCCGCAGCACCAGCCATCATCCGGGTAGCAGGCGATGCAGCTGATCTTGCCGGTGTCCTGCTCATCCTTGAGCACGCCATCCAGCAGGTGAATGTCCTCCGCGATGCCGCAGAAACTGCATGCACAGCGGTCGGCGGGGTCGTGCTTGAATACCCGCGCCATCACAGCCTCGCGTTCCGCTCTTCGAGCTTGGCCTTGATCTCCCGGGCCACGCCAACCCAGGCATGACCGCTGATCATCGGCGTATCGACCTTGGCCGGGTCAGTCTCAGCGACGAGGTCCGACCAGTTGCGGATGGCTTCGAGGATGAACAGCTGGGCTAGTGGGCCGTAGTTGCTGAAATCCATGATGCGGGTGACGAACTCGATGTTCGTCTCGGGCTCGTTCTTACGTTTTGACATTGTCAAGATTCTTCGATCATCATTGCCAACCAACCGCTGGTCTGCATCCACTCGGTCGGCTTGCCTCGAACCATGAAACAGGCGCCGCCGCCGAACTCATCGACCCGCGGCTTTGAGCAGGTGATGGCCCACTGGAATCCTTGGGCGCTTGTGATTTCCGGCAAGGTGTCCATGGCGTGCTGCAGGATCAGCACGAGCTGTTCCAGATCGCCGCCTTCGTCGGTGTGTATCCAGACCGCACCGGGCGCTGACTCGCTATCGACTTCGGCGCTGGCGATATAGATATCGAGTACGCCGCCATCGAACACGTCTTCGTAGGCGAACCATTTCGTCCTTAAGCTTTTCCGGATATGGATGTGCGCTGCCGCCATTGATCCAGCATGCGACCTTCTCGCCGTTCTCGGCGGTGCCGCACTGGAAGTAGAAGGATGTGAGAGTGTTGTGGTTCGCCATGGTTCAGTCCTGCGGGAAGAGGGCGATGATCGCCTCAAGCTGGGTGCAGCGGGTGTGGTGGCCGACGAAGTGTCCGGACTGCCACCACACCCACGGAAGGGTGAAGGGAAGATGCGGGCATGCATCGTTCCCCTCGATGCCGGCGAGGTAACCGGCGTCGTAAATCTCGAATGGGTTCATTGCTCCGGCCTGCACCGGATCGGAGCCTTGATGCTCTCGTCCCAGGCCGTGAAGCGGTCGGCGCAGGGCTTGCAGTAGAACAGGCTAGCGTCGGTGAAGGTCTCGTGATCCATCATCGAGTACTGCGGCTGACCTGCGAGCGGTGCGAGGCAGCCGGACCTGTTGCAGTGGCCATCCTTCAGACCTTTGTCTTCCGGGTAGCCCTCCTGCAGATTGCGTCGGCGCTTGGCCCTTTCGAACATGCTCATCGTCGTCTCCTTTGCATTCAAGCAAGCCTCAAGGCGCACCTCGGGCGTAAATTGCAGCCGGTTCGCGAGTGCTCTCTCCAACACCGCCCAGCGGCGCCGCGGACGGCGCATGTGGCAGCAGGTTTCTCTCCAACCGACGACTACTTCCTTCGGGGAAGCAGCAGGGCGCGAGCCGGGATCAGCCTCTCGCTTTTGTGGGCGGCCCGCCGCCCTCCCATTTCGTTCAATCCCCCACCGTGTCCGCATGTGCGGCGTGCCGTATCACGCAAGGCAGGCGCTACACGGCGGGGGACGAAAAGCTCCAGCGGAATTGGTTGGCACGCCGCTGGTCGTGCAGTGGGTCCGGTCGCTCCCGGCTTCTCCGGTCGTAAAGGTCGTCTCTCAATGGTGTCCGGTTAAAACTCGATCGGCTTACTTCATGATCGTTCCTCCTTCGCATTCCAGTGCGGCGCACACCGTGGAACGACACGGCACCTGAGGGATCAGGCTCAGGTATTAGACTTCGACTCTCCCTTGACCTTTCGGCTCTCGGTAGTGGCCCTGTTTCGAACGTTACTCCGCAGGACTCTTTGCCGGGGACGGCGTCATCTTGTGCGCCCCACTCGAAGGCGAGAGGGGATGGCCGGATTGCGCCGGTCTCGCCACCGCGTTTGGGTCGCGGCAACCATAAAAATATGCTTCCCGATTTCTCCCGGGTCGCAAACTTCCTCGTCATGTGCATGGCGGGCCATCATCGCCAGACGTGAACCGACACCTATGTGGCTAGGCCCATGTGAAAGTGCGGCAACGGGGTAGGACCGTCCCGCGGTGGTTCTGCCGATTATCCCTGCCTTTGGATGCAGACGGCTTTACTGCATCCCGGGACCTCAGATTTTCTCCTTCAACAACTCACGGAGGACGTCAACTCGGGTCCAGGTGTCGGACCTGTTGCCAACCTCGTTCCACTGGAAGTGATGGGTATTGGCCTTGCGCTCGACCGCTTCGATCTCGGCTTCGATCTCGGCCTTGCTCTTGTTCGCCGCCCAATCGAGGGCGTGATATCGGGCGTAGGATGCACCGCAGGTCATGCGGCCTCCTTCGACTTTGCTGCGGGTGACAGCTCGCCCTCGGCGCGCAGCCACTTCAGCTTGTCGGGATCGCGGACGATGTATTCGCCTTCCGAGAAGCCGATGACCTCGCCGACGAACTGGCCTTTCGACCCGACCCGGACGGAGTGGACCCAATCGCCCTTCTTGAACTTCATCGGTCCAGCTCCAGGTCTTCGAGGTTGTTGTGGAACGCCACCATGCGGTAGACGCGCCCCTCGCGGACATGCAGGGAGGCGAACACGATCGTGCCCGTCGCCTTGCACTCTTCGAAGAATGTCCGGGCGTCAGCCTCGAAGGCGAACGTGTCGGTGTAGGCCTCGCCGATCGAGACGTGCGTCACCTTGGCCGTCTTGCGGGTGTAAGAGGTATCGTCAGGCACGACCCGGCTCCGACCAGTGACCGCCGATCACCTCGAAGAGGCGGGACGAGGTGAAGCCGACGAGCTTGTCGCCAGCACCGAGGTACTGCTCGACGCCCATCTTGCGGGTGATGACGTAGGCGCGACCGGCCTCGTTCTCGAACGTGAAGGTGTCCTCGCCTCGGCGCAGGTAATAGTCGGCGAGCTTCAGCGCGCGGACCTGCGACTCGACCACGGCGGGGTCGGCGATGTTGGGGATGAACATGGGACCTCCTACTGTCCGAGGTAGTGCCGGATGCCGGCGGCGAGGGCTGCGTCATCCGCGCCGTCAGCGATCAGCTGCTCGGCATGGGCGTAGACCCGGGTGAGCGTGGTCAGGGAGATCATCAGGCCGGTCACGGCCCGCTGGATGCGGGCGGCGTCAGCCTTCGAGGTACGCTTCTTCTTCATCGGTTGCTCCAATGCGCAGTCGTTTGCACTAGCTTTCATGCAAATGCAAGGGCAAACTTCGGCCACGTTTGTGTGAGACAAAGGAGGGGTCGAGAGACCCCGATCAGGCTCTCGATAATTCGAGAATAAATCCTGAGAAAATGGGCCGCGGGGGAATTACCGGAGCCCGGGATGGATTTTCGAAGGCCGTCTCCAGATCCTCGATCGTGGCCCGGACCACACTGGCCGGATGACCACGGGAGCCCAGGACACAGGCGGCCTCAGCCAGTATAGCCGACTGGCTCGGAGTGATTCCGGACCGGGAAGAGTAGGTTCGGTACAGGGCGTGCAGACGCTCTCGCATTGGTTCCTCCATGCGGTTGAACAGATCAGAAATCCTAGAAAACAAGACGTTCACGAGGGCGCCGCCGATCGCTGGCCGCCGGAGATGCACACCCTCACCTGTAAGGCACAGGAGGGAGAGACAAAGGGACAGGGACACCAGCCAGTGGGGTTAGCCTTTGGGGTCCAGCAGTCTCGTCTGGGGTTATTGTCTCGACGATTTGCAGCATTTGCAGCCACGTTCAGCGCAAACAGCACGCAGGCCTGTCGTCAGCCGACTACCCTCGCCATAAAAGCGTGAATTGAATTACGCCTCTCAGACCGCCATTTCGACCCTCTCGACCCCATATCTAGGGGCTAAGAGGGCCAAAACGGTACCTCAGTGTTCGGAAACCCGGGTCAGTAGCACCCGAATTACTACATCTTGTGCCACCTACCAGCTCAGCGGCCTGTTCTGCTCGATCAGGTCGGTCACCATGAGCACAGCTTGGCGCTCGTCGTTGCATTCCTGCGCATGGTGGGCGAACTCGGCGCGGTAGCGTTTGAGATCCCGACGACCCGCGTTCGGGACGTAGCGCTTGAGGTAGCGCAGCTGGACCTCGGCGCGGGCGAAGCCGGGATGGGTCACCCGTTCCATGCCACGCCTCCCGCATGCCAGCCGGCCAGGGCCATGGTGATCAGGAAGACGGCGCCGATGAGGAGTTGGGTTCGGTCGGACATGGCTCACCTCTTGCGCTCGACCAGGCCGAAGCCTGCGACTTGGATGCGCTTGGCGTATGGGTTGATGTTGATGACGCCACGGGCGCGGCCGGAGCCATCCTCGATGGTGTAGGTTTGGCGACGCCGCGGATCGGGCGGCAGCTCGCAGTCGCGTTCGTTGCGCTCGCCGGTCCGACGCTTGGCCGGACGCTCGAAGCGGATGCGCGATGGTGGCGCAGGCGAGTAGATCGACTCGGGCTCATAGTTGCCCGTCTTCCCGAGCTTGTCGGGGATGTCGTAGAACTCGTCCATCTCGAGGTCGTGCTGGAACATCTTCCAGTCGTGGGCGGACTGCTCGTCCTCGGTCAGGCGTGACACCTGAGTGTGGGGACGGCGGACCTGCTGCTTACGCGCCAGCTCATGGGCGCGCAGGATTGCTGCGACCTTGGACATGGGGATGCTCCGATTGATCAGGCGATGGAGAGGGAGAGGTTGCGGGCCACGACTTGGGACCAGTCACCAAGCCGGCCGTACTCCTCGACGAGGTAGCCGTGCATCTCATCGCCATCCATGAACGCCAGCTCCTCACGCAGGGCGAGGATGTCGTCATCGGTGACGGTGCGGGGGATGTCGTGGAGCCGACGCAGATTGTCTGCCACGTTGCGGCGGACCGCAGCGGTTCGGAATGTCATCGGAAAAATCCAGTGAAGAGGGGGTGGGGGTCGATTTCAGGTGCGTGACGCACCAGATTTCGTCCGGAACCCGCGCATTCGGTTTGGGCCGAAAAACGCTCCGGGGGTCCGGAGAAAATCTGGAATTTGGTCGGCCGAAATCCCCTCCCGACCGTGAAGTCGGGAGAGGTTTCAGCTACTCCGCGGGTTTTGGTGGTATCGCCTTGGCTTAGGCCGCGAGGGCTTCCGCCGTGTCGGGCAAGTCGTCGGCGGTTTCGCTTTCGACGTCGCCGCCGAATGCTTCCGACACTTCCGCGACCACGGAGAGCCGTTCCAGCCGCATGCCTTCCAGCTTGGCGACAAGCAAGGCCAGTTCCGTGTCTGTCAAATCGCTTGCGCGCTTGAACAGGGCTTCCACGACGTCCGGCTTTTCCTTTTCGGAAGAGGGCTTGGCCAGCCGTTCGGTCAGAGCGGCAAAGCTTGTGCCGTATTCCGTCCGGACAAACTCGCGGAACACTTCCGCCAGCGCGTCACCGCTTGCCCCCGCCGCTTTCTTGGCGACGATATCGCGGATGACCCCCGCATGATTGACGCAAACGTCCGACATGAGGCGGAAAGACCATGTCCGCAGCTTGGCCAGCCCGTCGACAAGCCGCGCCTTTTCGGGCTTGGCAAACTTGCCAGCGGATTTGCCGCCGTCGACATAGTCGCCAACCGCCTTTTCGCGGTCTTTGCCCTTGAGGGTCGCGATACCGTCGACCAAATGCTGACTATCGCGCCAGACAACATGGCCTTTCATGGCGTAGCGCTTCAGGAACACCCGGAACGTGGCCTTATTGGCCTTTTCCGTGATATCCTTATCCGTTTCCGCCCGCTCAACCTGCCGGTTTGCCATGACAAGGCCAAGGGCAACCGTGGCAGTGAATGCCGCGCTGTCATCGTTGGCGACCGCCTTGATGGCGCTGGCCAGTGCGATTTCGCCAAGGGACTTGGCGGGGGTTGTATTCGTCGCTTGGGTCATTTGCTTTCTTCCTTTTCAGTTTTCCGGGGGTCCGGAGAAAAACTCGGTTTCGGACATGGCTCTCCCGTTGCCTGCCAAGGTGTCTTGGCTGGAACTTCACGCTTTTCGCGCGGGGAAAAACTTGAGACCTTGTCAAAAACTCCGTTCGTTTGCAGTAGTTAGACAATAAAACAATCATGGTTGAGCACAACACAAAAAAATTCAGTAGTAAAATCAATGATTTACGGTGGTCATTTTCATTCAAGCAAATAAGAATGCAAACGTATGTCTCAAGCCATTGATTTCACTGCACTTTCTCTGTTTCGTATTTTCAGAAGATCATTCAAAACTTCGGGAAATCAGAAGACTTCGGAAAATCAGCACATATTTTCGTAGCATATGATTCTTTATTTTGGGGGGAGGAGAGAAGAATTTTTTATTTGAATAGGCCCCCTGTCGTGCCAACCCCCGCATACTTTCTTCGCCTAAAAGGCCATTTACGCCCGAGGGTTAGCCTCCCCTGGAAATCGCCTCCGTCCCGAGTCAGCGCGCCGCCCTGGGAGCGTTCTGGATCCTCCGGGCCCCGAAGTGCTGGCCGAGGGGACGACTCCTCAGCGGCCTTCCTAGCGCCTCCTGGAGCCTGTCCGAGATTTGCATACACATTTGGGACAGAACTGGCCTGTTTGCAGTCCGTTTCGCCCTGCAATGGCCTGGAGACCCCCATACGCCTTCCAAAAGACCCCTCCCTGTTCGGGAGGTTCAGGGGTCCGGCCGATATGCTGACTCGGAATACCTCGACGGGCATCAAGTTGGCCGTGGGTAGCGAGCGCTCCGCGCTGGATCTCAATGACCCCTGATGCCGGGGAAGCGGACGACGTCGCCATCGGCGGCCTTGATCACCACCTCGGCCATCGCCACAGGATCGAAGCCCAGGTCCGCCACCGTCTCGGCGACACCTTGCCGGCTGAGTTCACCGACGATGGCGTCGATCACCTTCATGAGGCGGGCAGTCTTGGCTGTCTCATCGGTCATGGTCATCACCATCGAAGCGCGCCCTCGGCGAGATTGGCCGGCGAGGGCTTCGCCCTCAGACAGACCAAACCCGGCCGCGGCTGGCAAGGAGGGAGGCAGGGTTCGAAAGCTGTGCCCCTGTCACGGCTCGCTATTACAGCCGCCGGTCTCGCGACCGCCCCCCTCGTTGCCGCCGAGCGCTCCGCGCTCAATCAGACCCACAGCCTGATCTTGTCAGCGAGGACCGATAGGATCGCCAGCACGATGAACGATCCGGCTATCGCGATCCACAGTGTCCACCACAACCCCTTGAGCACCTTGCGCCTCACGGGATGGCGCAAGTCTCGCAACTGAAACCGCACCTCGCGTGCATAAACAGGCCACACCCGCATCAGATCTTCGTAGGCTTCGACAGTGTTCGCCTGAGCGGCTTTGGTGGCCGCATGATTGAAGGGAATTGCAAGGCGCTCGTCGGCGCGCTCGTTCGGGTCAAACTTCACGCCAAAGCGCCGCCGCAGCTCCTTCACCATGTCCGGCTGGTACATGCCGCACCTCGGGCAGTGCACCGGCTCCACGGCTATGTCGAAGGCTCGTTGCAGTGCGATGTTGGCTCGACGATCTGCGGTGCGCTGTGCTCCACCGTTGTTCAGCAAGAAAGGGCTGTGTCCATTGCCCATGCCATTCCGCCGAAGGTTGTACTCGAAGGCCGTGTTGCAAAAGCCACAGCGCTCCTGCTTTTTCATCGTGCCGGAGACGGTCCTCGTGTACGTGCGACCAAGATATGCCCCCGACATTTGCCCCCACGACCCAATGCCAATTAGGTTGCCCGATAGCGTTCGATCCGGAGTATATTATACCCGGCGAGCGCTCCGCGCTCAATCAGATCCCCCGTCCGAGCCTCGATTGCAGGCCCCGCAATTCTGCATTGGCCGTGTTCGGCATAGGGCTATTGTGGCAAGGGCCACACTGGGGGACACGATGATCTGTTGGTTGGATATTGCCAAAGCGTTCGCTAGTCCGCTGACGACAGTGCTGGGCGCTGGAGCCGCCGTCTATGTCACTTGGAGCATCGGCAAGGCTCAGGTCCGGATTGCCGAAGGCCAAGCTGAGACTGCACGAGCCCAACGTGACATCGCCTTCGACAAGCTGAAGCATGACCTGTTCGAAAGGCGCTATGAGGTCTACACCGCTGCGAAGGGCATCATGGAGCGCGTAATCCGAACGGGCACTGATCGGCCAATCGACGATCTCGAACTGCTCGCTATGCGGATCAAGCTCGACGAGGGGCGCTTCTTCTTCCCTCCGAAACGAGTGGCGCTGTTCGACATGATCGACCAGTTGACGACGCAGCACGAAGTCGCGCGAATGTCCTGGGTGAGAGACAATGACGATGACGCCATTCGGGTCAAGCAAGGAGACGTGATGGGTGATGCCATCACCAAGCTGTCGGAAATCCATCGCCATTTCCCTAAGCTGATGCAGGAGGAGATGGAGTTCTCACAACTGACCGCACCGGTTAGGGACTAGCTTGACTTCACCGAAGCTCTCAGTCGGTCGGTTACCTTTGTCATGGCCCCGAGGATGGCGGCTTGGTTCGGCTTCCCTTCCTCATAGGTGCTGAGGCTCTTCGCCCACTTTTCAATTTCTGGGCTGTCGAAGTTGACCTTCGTCTTGAGATGCCCGAACTCGTTTCTGATCTCACGGAGCGTATCGGCGTCCTTCCAAGTCGCCTCGTCGAGTATGCCGACATTCTTGGCCTTCTTAATCTTGGCCCCTAAGGTCTGTAGCTCGCCGCCCTTCTGATACAGCTCGTCCTTGACGACCCCGCCGATCCTCACGGTGCGGGCCTTCAGCGCGATCTCCAAGAACCCGTCGAGTAGCGTGCCGAGCCGGATCATGGTTTCTGCATGCGTGTCCAGCACCCACTGCCCAAGGTCGATGCCGTTCTCTTTGAAAATATCGAACGCTTCGCTCAAATCGCGTGCCATCACTACTCAGCCAACCCTCGGAGGGGAGGGTGTCAACCAGGATGACAGGGGGTGTCAACTAGGATGACAGGGGGTGTAATCCTGGATGACACCTTTAACCTTTATCTTAGAACCTTCACCATAGAACCAACCCCCATAGCCCCCAAGGGAGCGCCGGCTGATTGATCAGGCTGCAGTCTAGGGCATGGACTCATTAGCGCGTAGCCAAATTCGGATTGATGCGAGCTTGACGAACGCCAGATAGTTGGCCGCCAGTTTATCGTATCGGGTCGCAATACGCCGACATTGCTTGATCTTGTTAAAGAACCGTTCGACCAGGTTGCGCGCGCGATACAGAAACGGGCTGAAGCAGATCGGGTCTTTGCGATTTCGTTTCGGCGGAATATTCGCCCATGCTCCTTGCTGGCGAGCCAGCTCCCTGATCCAGTCGGCGTCATAACCGCGATCCGCGAGCAACATCGTTTTTGGAGCCAAGGCGGTGAGAAGAGCGGAACATAGCCGGTTGTCATGCGCCTCGCCGGGCGTAAGAGCGAGATGGACCGGCAGGCCGTTGGTGTCCACGACCGCATGAATCTTGCTGGTCAGGCCCCCTCGTGAGCGACCCATATCCTGATGATTGTTGTCCGCGATACAGGCCCCGTGCTGGTGCACGCGCACAACCGAGGTATCAATCATCTTCACCGCCGCGTCATGACGGGCAGCAAGCGCATTCATGATCTGGTCCCAGACGCCAGCCCGCCGCCACCGAACGAAGCGATTGTAACACGTGGTACGAGGACCGTAGGTCTCCGGCAGATCGCGCCATGGGGCGCCAGAGCGCAGGACCCAAAAGATGCCATTGAGCACGCGACGGTCATTTACCCGTCCAACGCCGCGCGGCTTGTTCGGCAGCATCGGCTTAATGGCGGTCCACTCATAGTCGCTGAGTTCGTAGCGCATGATTCGGGGCTCCGGTTTCGGAGCTTGAATCACATGTCTGGCAGGGCCATCAACCTGTACCAGGCTATAGCGAAGCCCCTAATCTTCTGAATTTACTTCCGCTTTCGGCGGAATAGCCGACATTGCCGAACTTGCCGCCGGGTCGCCCGTGTAGCGATTGACCCGGAGCGGACATCATAGCCAACGGCGCGCTCCCGTTGAGAAAAATCGCTGTGGTCCGAAAAGTGAGCAATTTTGAACAGCGGGAACTCCACTCCGTTGCTATACGAGCCGCCGAAAAAGGTGTGCGAATGACCGATCAGTGGGACGAAGAACTGCGCTGCCCGCAATGCCGCCGAAAGGGAATGGTCAGTCTGTCACAGAACGGCGACAACAGTATTCCAACCGTTGATAATGTCGCTGACGGGTTCAAGACAGTGCAAACCGAGTACGGTCCTAACTTCGAATGCGGCGCGTGTAACGTTACGGTAGAGGCGTGAGGCCGCCATCTACGCGGTAATTGTTCTCATCGGCTTTAGGCACCATTCAGTATGGAAAAAATCGTGGACATCCGGCGAGTGCGGCAATTGCGGCACCGAAATGCGGCCAATGGGCAAGCTACCCGCTGTCGGCGCGAAGCCCTTAATCAGGGTGTTCCGCTGCCACAACTGCAACCACATTGCATGGGATAGCAACTAAGGCCGTCTCTGCCGTTCGCGACGGTCGGCTTTTGGCACTTAGCGTCAGTGGTTGAGGTGCAGCGGCATATCCGGAGTTGGTGAACACCGGAAGTGACCGGCACCCGGCTAAAGTGTCGCGAATGACCCAAAGCGCTCATTCGCTCCCTGTTAAGGCTCAAACGTAACACCCGGCAATCGACCGAGCCGCACGATGATTCCGCCGGTTGTCGTTGTCATGATCCGATGGCTGCCGGGCACCTACGCGCGCGGTGCCCGTCCGCTGGCCGCAAGCAAGGGAAGCCGTACTCGGACGGTTGTTCCGGTGCCTTCCGATGGAGACATGGCGATCGTGCCGCCAAGCTGACGAACGAAGATCGCTACGTAATCGGACCCATGTTTCTCGGGAATCGCCGCCGCAGCCTTGCTTTTGATGCCAACGCCGTTATCGGCGACGGTCAGCTCGATCTGATCGCCGATCTGTTCGACACTCAGTAAAACGCGCCCCGCTCCGTCGGGAAAGGCGTGTTTGATGGCGTTGGTGCCCAATTCATTCACCAGAAGGCCGAAGGGCACAGCACGATCCGGGTCGATATCCAGCACTTCGGCCCTCACATCTATTTTGATGGCGGAGGTACTACCGAGCAAGCTCTCCGACATGGTCCTGGCGATTTCCCGCAAGTAAGCATCGACCGCGACGGTCTCGCCGCGGCTGGTCTGGGAAATCAGATCGTAAAGCTCGGCGATGGCGCCGATGCGGGCCTGCGTGGCCTTGTAGCCAGAAATGCAGGGGGCTGCCGCCGATTTGGCTTCCTGGCCGATAAGGGCGACGATGATCTGCAGGTTATTCTTGATCCGGTGAGCAAGCTCGTTGGTCAACATCAAGGCGTCGCGCTCGCGCTGCTCGCGTTCCTTGATTTCCGCATGGAGCTGGACGTTCAAGGAGGCGACGTCGGCGGTGACCTCATGCAGGCGCAGCGAACCGAGCATCAGCGCCTCATTCATCGCCAGTGTTCTTTCGTCGGGCGGCGCGGTGTTGACCATTTGAATCATGACCCCGAGCGCGCGCTCGTTCGCCATCACAGGCCACATCGTATAACGGGAGAGCGCGGGATCGGGGTCGGATGCGTTCAGCCTGGTGAAGCTTTCCGGTTGTCCGGTGCGACAGACCCGGTCCAGCAGCGCCAGGCATTCGTCCGTTTCCGGCAACATGGCGCAGAACGATATCCCCACGAGTTCGTCGCTGGCTTTATTTGTCAGCCGGCAAAATGCGGGATTAACGTAGCGCACGATGTGCGTCACTCCCTCGACCGTGGCCATCGGAAACGGCGAGTGGTCGAAGCAGCCGCTCGGCAGTTCAGACAGCATCGTAGCCGGTGACATCCGTATAGACATCCTACTTGCTCGCTTTCGGCTCCGGCGCGGCTTCGTTTTCCTGCGCCTTGCGCGGACCGGTCCGGTGCGGGATTCCGGTGCTCAACTGGGCGTAGTCGGTGCGCCGCGGGTGAATAACCACCACGCCCCGACTGGTAATGACATATTCGCGGATATCCTTGCTGTGATTGCCTCCGCGCATCTTGATGACGACCATCGTCTTGCGAAGCTGGCCATCGATTTCAACGTAACGCAGCCGGATAATGTCATCGGTGAGAAACGAAATTGCATAGTGGCTAAACTGAAGCGAGGTAAAATTGTCCTCGACCTCGACCGTGCTAAGGATCGTGATCCCGGCGCCGGTAAGCGCGCCGATCATCCGGTAAAGCGATTCACGAAAGTCGGTGCGGAAGCCGGGCGCCAGCGCCATCTCGAAACCGACCAGCGAGTCGATCACCAGCCGCTTTGCGCCGACCCTTTTGATGGCGTCCAGGATCGCCTGCATGGTTTCATCCACCGACAGGTCGAGCGGACGCATGTAGAGAAGCTCAAGTGTCCCCTTTTGTTCCGCCGACTTCAGGTCCAGGCCGAAACTATCTGCGCGCTGCGCGTAGCCTTCTGGGCGCTCCTCGAAAATCGCCATGATTCCCGGTTGCCCCTGGCGCAGTCCTTCGGCGATGAATTGCGTCGCCAGCGCCGATTTGCCGGTTCCAGACGGCCCGGCCACCAGCAAGCTGTCACCTTCGAGGATGCCCCCGCCGAGCATCTTGTCCAGATCGGGAATACCGATGGAGAGGCGCTGCCGCCGCGCCGGTTTTGGCTTGTCGCCCATCAGGCCCAGCGTGCGCGAGAACACCTCTAGGCCGTCGTGGGTAATGCGGACGGTGTGTAACCCTGGCACCGTGGCTTGGCCGCGCAGCTTCATGATCTGCAGTTTTCTCACCACGGAGTTCCGCTCCGTGACCTGAGACAGCCAGATAATGCCATCCACCATTGTGAATAGGGAATTGTCGCGGACTTCATCTTCGACATATTCGCCGACCAGGAAGGTGGTGGCTTCCCAACTGGTCAGGAACTGGGCGAGGCGGTGGAGGAACGATTGCACCTCCACTTCGCCGACGTCGCTGGTCGCCTTGCGGGCCAGGGTTCGAAACGAATCCAGTACCACGATGCCGGCGTTGGCGGCGGTGACCTGCGCGATGATCTCTTCCAGCACCGCGGCCAAATCCTTCTCCAGTGCCAGGTCGGACAGGTTGATAAAACGGACAGCCTTCCCCACTGAGGCTTCGTCAAAGAAGGAAAACTGTTGCTGATAACGCAGCATCTTGAGCACCGGTTCGCCAAGCACGGTGAAATAAAGCGCCGGTTTCTTCGGCGTCGCATTGGCGAAGGCGATCTGATGCGCCAGCGTGGTTTTACCGCAACCCGGCGGGCCGGCCAGTACGTTGAGAGAAAATTCCGGAACGCCGCCGCCGAGGATGTCGTCGAGCCCCCGCACGCCGGTCGAAAGCTGGCGAATCCTGACTTTGGCCGGATTGCCCGCGTGTTCCTTCGCCAAGGCGGCTTTTAGCGAGGCGGCTTTCGGCGGAGAACGCTTGGCCGTCGGCTTTGACTTTTTCATTTGTTGTCTCCGTTCCCGAAATCCACGTTGTCGGCCGCAAGTTGCGGCCAGATCTCGCCCACCAGGCGCGACGTCAAACCCGGACCGATGAATGCCACCAGCAAGCCCAGTAACTGAGCCAGCAGAACGACCCGGCCTTCGCGAAATTCGGCTGGCTTGAGACGGGCGTGAGGTGTCTCCAATCCTTCCAGAGTGCCGTCCGCGTTGACCTGAACCGCGCGCAGCCATGACACCTCCGCGCTGGCCAACGTCAGCGCGCGGGCGAGCAAAGCGCGAAACCCGCCATTTCCCATCAGCGTCGCCAGATGCGGACGCAGCCGATCGGTCACTTGAAAGGTCGCAGTATTTGCTGTTTCGGAGGAATTAGTTCCCTTCGTCTCATAATTGATGAGACGCAGGGCGATGCTCCGCATCTGGGGAGTAGCTCGGGTCATTGGGGAAACCGTTCGCAACGGCCATTGAGAGGCCTGCACCGCGACTTTGGTAACTTGAGAGTCACCGCATCGTTCCGCCGCTTGGCCCGGCTGCGCTCGATCCGTGTGGCAGGCGAAAGCGACCGGACTGTCAGGGTCGTAGCCCTGAAACGGACAAGTCCTGCTTCGATGTCCGTCAGGGTCACCTTTGGACCTGATCAGAACAGTAGAAATCGACGGCACCCGACATTTTTCATTGTACCCGCACTGACCGAACGGAGTCTGTGCAAAATTGCTCACCTTGGTTGGCGCCATTGACCCCAACTCGGACATGGGCCCGAGAAATCCTACGGTAATGACGGGAACGATGCGGGTCGGGATCGCTTGTTGCGGTAACAAAGGTCGGCATCGAATGAGCAATACCGCCGTGAAACGACCCGTTGTCCTTGTCGTCGAGGATGACTTTCTGATCCGAATAGGCGCTGTCGAAATGATTGAAGCGGCTGAGTTTGATGTCGTCGAGGCGGCGAACGCTGACGAGGCAATGGAAATTCTAAAAGTGCGCTTGGACATTACGGTCGTGTTCACAGATGTCCAGATGCCGGGCTCTATGGACGGCCTCAAACTGGCGGCGGCGATCAGGGGACGCTGGCCTCCGATCAAAATTGTTGCAACCTCGGGGATCGTTGATGTCAGGAGGATTGATTTGCCTGAAGGTGGGCGATTTTTGTCGAAACCTTACAGCTCTGCTGAAATAGTTGGAACGCTTTGCGAGTTGACCGGCGCTGAGGCGCGAACATAAGCGTAGCGCAAAGATAAATGGCCGGGGTCAGGAACGCATGAACTAGCGCCCTGTTCCGTAAGGTTAAAGGCGCCCCAATTTCCGGTGGCAAATTTACCGCCGCTGTTGGCACATAGCGTCGTTTCGCTGCTATGCAGCAACATGTCGGCTTTCGGGGTATAGCGGACTCTGGAGCGGCTTCGGCCCATCAAATTTATGGGTTCACGGCCTAATTTGTGAATGCCCGGATTAGACCGGGCAAGGGTAGCGAGCGCTCCGCGCTGATCTCAGAACTGATCCATGACGCGGCTGAACGCGGGATGCCGCCGGTTCTTCACCTTCACCCAGTCACACGTCTTCGGCCGGTACCGCCGCAGCCGGTGCTTCGAGACCAGCCCCTCGAGGTTCATGCGGCAGGCGGCGTCGAACAGGCTCGGTCCGATCTCGCCCTGCTCGAACGGCGCCACGAAGATACCCTCAGGTCGGTTGCGCAGTAGCTTGGCGAGCCGGCTCTTGCGATCGACCAGAGTCAGGTCGCGCAGATCGTCGCCCTCCAGCGCCAGCAAGTCGAAGGCGTAGAGCTGAGCTTCCTCGTTGTGCTTGTTGGAGTGCAGGGCGTTGAAGTCCGAGATGCCCTGCAGGTCGAGTACGCAGATCTCGCCGTCGATCACGAAGCGGGTCTGGCGGATCTTGAGCGCGGTCTCGACGATCCAGGGAAACCGCCAGTTCCATTCCAGGCCGGACTTCGAGAGCAGCTTCACATCCTTGCCGTCGCGGATAATGCGACCGCGGTAGCCGTCGTATTTGACCTCGTGAATCCAATCGGGGCCGGCCGGGACCACCTTCTTGGCCTCCGGCTTGCAGAACTCGAACATCTTTTGCATGCCGGGCATCTAGGCATCACCAGCCGAGAGTCAAACGAAGCGCACCGATCCCGAGGCAGGCGAGGATGAAAAGCACCAACCAGAAAAGGAACGCCGTCAATCGGGTCGGTTTGCGTTTCTGCCGCGCAGGCGGCTCCTCCAGCTCATGAAGCGTTCCACTGAGCGCGCGGAAGCGAATGTGATCGTGACGGATCTGCTCCAGCTCCGGCTCAAGCTTCTCTCGGAGGCGCTTTCGCCGTTCCTCAGTCCAGAACTCGTCGTCCTCATCCTCCATCAGGCACCGGGCAACGGCAGCGCCAACTGGATACCGATCTTGCGGCCGAGGTTCATCTCGACGAACTCCTGCAGCCACTCGGAAACCTCGTGGCCCTCGGCGGCGATCCGACGATCCAGCTCCAGGGCGATGTCCTCGGTGACGTCGCGCGACCAGCCTTCGGCCGGATTGAAAGCGACAACCCGCAGCGGCTGCTCGTACTGACCGTTGAGCAGGTCTTCGACGACCGTCGAGGCGTCGCTCTCACCCTCATCGGTCTCGCGCCAGGCCGCGCCGGCACTGAAGTCCTCCAGCACGAGGTAGATGTCCCGATCGAGTCGGTCGTTCGGAATGATCGACGGTGAACTCATACGCAACTCCCACACGCCCCGGACCAAAAATAGGCCGCCAAGGGCGGGATTGCGAATCAGATTCCGATGCCGCGGTGAAATTCGTGGACATGCCCGTCAAGTGACCGGTTTGTAATCTCCGCGCCGCAGAAGCACCTCGACCGGCCGTCAGTTCGCTGCGTCGGCAGCGGCAGGTGCTCGTCGTGCATGCGGTACTTCCAGGCGGTCCAGTCCCGGTTCCGCCGCCACAGCTCGAAGTGCAACTCGGAGCGGGTCGGCAGCAGTCGCGCCCAGGCCGCCTCGAACTCGGCTCGGGCCTCCTCCAAGGTGTCGGTGGCTCCGTTGTAGTGCTGGCCGGGGTCGCAGCCGGGGTAGAAGCCGCAGGACCATCCCCATTGCTCGGAATCGACCGGCACGCCGGCCCGAATCCCGATTTGGCCGACCCGGACGTCGCCGAAATAGACGTTCCAGCCTTTGCGGTGAGGGTCGTTGTCGGGGCGTCGGGTGAGTTCGGGCATGGCCGAGATCTAATCCAGCCGGCCCGGGAACTCCAGAGTACCGCCGTTTGCATTCTCGTTTGCATTGCTCTTGACAAAACCAGGGTATCGCTGTAGGTCTTGCCGTAGCGTTGGCATCCGTGCAAACGCATCACAGCCCCTGGTCCACGGCCCGGCCATCAACCGGGACATTGGGCGGTGCCCGGACCCACGAACCCCATGCTCACTGGCCCCGATGCGGTCGGCAGGCGAGGCGATACGAGTTCGGCGTGACCCAGGGCTTGCTTGAATGCAAACGGAGAGCCGACGATGAGCCACGCTTTGATCCAGTACATCGCGTCCCTGTTCATCACGCCCGCCATCGGCGGCGGGGTGCTCGCGATCTTCTGGGTTGGCCGCAAGCTCGTCGAGGCGGTGCGGCATGCTGTCTGATCTCCAGGCCATCGCCATCATCAGCGCCGCGATCCTGAACCTGGCTGCCGTCGCTGGCGGCCTGATCGTCGCGATCCTCACGACGGTGGTCGTTATCCACCTGCTGCGTCCGCGTGACGAGCGTGGCTGAGCGGCGCGGGCGCTTCGCGCCAGAGACTAACCGACACGCCGTCGCGATCCTCTGTCCGTGGTGTGGCGCCAATCCCGACGATTACGCGCACCTCGACGTGAGCCCGCACTCCACCTGGTGCGTCCACTACCGACGCCCACGAATACCAAATTTCACAGAGCCCGTGGTCTGCCAACGGCAGCCCGGGTCACCAATCGAGAGGACGTAATGCCCGCATCGAGTGTGCCCGCCGAACTGACCGACCTCGCGCTGAACGCGCTTGAGGACGAGGTCGCGTGCTGGCGCCGCATTCCGATGTACCCGGGCGTCATCCGACTGATGCGCTTTCCATCCCTGATGGAGACGCCGATCGGCCCGGCTGAAATCCCGGATGATACGGAGACCGTCTGCTATCACGACGTGCCGGCCAAGGACGCCGACGACATCCTGTTGCGCATGGCAATGGAGAAGGTCGTCGAGGCCGTCCTCGGCGCAGTCTCGGTGGTGTCGGAATGACCGACCTCATCTTGATCCTGCTCGGCTGGATCGCTCTCGCCGCGGGCCTCACCGTGCTCGTGGTCACCCTGATCAAGAAGCTGGCCCGTCGCCGCGGCTTGTCCGCCGAGCTGATCGCTCAACTGATCATGCCGGAGTACGAGCGCCGCGCCCGGATGTACTGCCGGATCTACGGCTTCCCCGAAATCGAATGGGATCGCTTCGCCTCCAGGGCGATCGGCGAGATCATCATGAGCGCGAGACACTGATGCCGCCCGAGATTACCCAACTGCTCATCGGCGTTGCGATCAGCATCGCCTTCCTTCTCATCCTTGCCGGGGAGCCCGAGTGACCACGATCGCTGCGGAGACGGCTGTGAAGCCGAACACCGCGGTGGTGAGGAAATTACGGAGAGATCCGGCCTACCGAGCGAAGGAGGCCGAGCGCCGGCCTCGCTACCGCGAAAAGGAATATCTCGCCACCAAGGCGAGAAGGTCAAAGCCCGAAGGTTGGGCGAAATCCAGGATCGCGGCTTTGAAGCACAAAGCCAAGAAGCTGAACTTGGACTTCGACATCACCTGGAAAGACATCCTGCCCCCGACAACTTGTCCCGTCTTCGGCGCACCGCTTCGCCTCACGGCCGAGCGGAATGGGTTTCAGGCCATGCCGGATGCCGCCAGCGTCGATCGGATCGACAACAAGCGCGGCTACGTCAAGGACAACGTCAGGGTTATCTCGAACCGAGCAAACCTTCTGAAGAAGGACGCGACGGTGGTGGAGCTTCGCCAGCTTGCGGACTGGCTTGAGAAGGAGTGCGTGTCATAACCACGATCGCGTATAGGGCAGGCGTCATCGCCGCCGACACCCAGATGGTCCAGGGCACCTCGATCATCGGGCACACCGCCAAGATCGTGCGCCGCGACGACGGCGCGCTGTGCGGTGGTGCGGGCGACCTGGCCTGGGTGCAAGCGTTCCATCGCTGGTTCATGGATGGCTGCGAGGGAGACCCTCCGCGGTTCGACGACGACTATTCCAAGGGTCTGATCATCAGGCGGCGCAAACCGATCGAGGTGTTCGAGAGCATCGGCGCCTTCGAGTTCAAGCCGGCGTTCGTGGCGATCGGGTCGGGCAAAGAGTTCGCGCTCGGCGCCATGCAGGTCGGAGCATCGGCGAAGAAGGCGGTCAAGGCCGCCATGGCGCTCGATCCCGGCAGCGGCGGAACGGTGATGGTGCTGAGCCATGACTGATCCGATCTCGACCAGCCCGAAGGCCCTGCAGGCCTACAAACTAATCCAGTGGCTCGACCCTTTGGTCGGAACCGCTGAAGCCCCGTTCTTCATGCAACGCGGCAACGAACTTCTCGGCGGCGACACGCCCGTCACGGCAATCAAAGAAGGCCGGATCGACGAGGTGACGCGCGCCGTCAAGGCCGTCGCGATGGAGAAGGGCTGCTTCATAGAGCCCTGGCTACCACCAAAGACGAAGCGATGAAGACGAGAAAGCCGGCGAAGCGCCTCTGGGCGCTCAGCTGCGGATGCTGCGACGGGTTCGACTGTCGCCAGACCTTCAACCACCAATTCGAATGGCGTGAGGCGCGCAATGAGATTGCAGATGGCGAAGCCGTGGAACGCGGTGATCGCGGAGACGATCCACATCGCTGAGCAGTACATCGACGCCTTCGGGCTGTCGAAGGAGATGTGGGAGCCGCGGACCCACGCGGAGAGCCCGGCAGGCAAGCTCTACCACCGCATCGTGGTGATCCGGCCGCACTGGCGCGTCACGCCCGAGCAATACACCGCCTTTCATGAGCAGGCCGCGCCGTGGATGCGCCGAGTCGCTCCGGACGGCCACTTCAAGATCATCTGAGGAACGACCGTGATCATCGAATCCATCATCCTGGCGATCGGGATCATCATCGCCGCCAAATGCATTGCCGGCGCCATCGAGAACGTCGCTTGCGACCTCGCCGAGGACTTCTTCACCAGGGTGGATCTCTTGATGCCACTCCCGGACGACGAGGACTGAGCGATGCCGTTCCCGTTTTCCATCTTCATGTTCAGCTACGCGATCTGGCAGGCGTCCATCGAGCGGGCTTTCGAATTGAACCCGTCCGAGGTGCGCTATGCGAGGTCTAAAGACGTTTGACCGACTGATCATCCTGGCGCCGCTGCTTCTCGTCATTCTCGTCTGTCTGATGGCGCACCTGTTCAGCTGAGAGCCAGCGGCTCCCAATAACCCCGAGCACGAAAATGAAGGCTCTAAAGTCACTGGCCCTTGCGGGCCTGCTGATGATTCACGCCGTGACGCCATCACACGCGCTGGTCATCAACAACGATCCGGGAGGGGTCATCGTCGACTTCGTCAAGAAGTACTCCGACATCCGCGACAGAGGCGAGAAGGTCGTGGTTGACGGCGAGTGCGACTCCTCCTGCACGATCTTCCTCGGCATCCTGCCGAAACAGAGCTACTGCGCCACGCCGAACGCGCTCCTCGGCTTTCACACCGCTTCGACGCGCGAGAATTTGCCGGACGGCAGTTTCAGGTACGAGCACGCCGAAGAGTTCTCGGTGCTCGTGTGGAATCTGTATCCCGGCAAGGTCCGTCGTCTGCTGAAGCGGATCGGATGGAATGGGGACGACCCAAAGGTCGCCCATCCCGAGATCGTCTACGTCGCCGGTAAACGCCTCGCCCAGATCGGCGTTCGCGCCTGCGGCCCGGGAGACTTCTCGTGAGCCGAAGAAAGCTGACGGACCGGCGCAAGCTGCCGCGCGTCATCAAGATCGGCATCTGTGAGTACAAGCTGATCCATTGGGATCCGGTTGAGGCTGAGGCTGCCGGATGCCGCGGTGAATGCAACATCTTCACGTTCGAGATCCGCATCCGGTCCGACATGCCGGACTCGCACTTCGCCGAGATCCTCGAACACGAGATCAACCACGGGTGCTGGGCGGCAGCCAAGCTGAAAGGTCGCGCAAGCGAGGAGACGGTCGTCAACCGACTGACCCCGATCCAGATCGCAGCACGACGCGACAACCCGGAAATCTACGCCTGGATCGACCGGGCGATCGCCCAGAAAGTCTGATCGATGCGTAACGCAATGGTCGCCTCTTCCAAGAGGCAGGCCGAAGCCATGATCGCGTGGCTGAAGCTGAACCCTGCTGAGTGGGAGCCCGTCGTCTACGGCGAACCCATCAAGAAACTCTTCCAGCACGCCAAGCTCGTCCGACCCAGTGAAGGTGTCTTCAAGGAGCACTGCGACTGGGTCCTGGAGAAGCTCGTCCCCAACCTGTGCCTGACGGTGACCACGGTGCCCCCGCACTGGAAGATCCCGCAAGAGCACGTCGAGTAACAAAATGAAAAGCAACAAGCCGCGTCGCAAGCGGTGGAGCAAACCGAACCTGCGAGCATACTTGCAGAACCGAGAGCACCGACGCCGCGACGCCGCGCCAAAGCCGCCGTCTGGCTACGTGTTCCTCACCGGAGCGGACGGCTTCGTCCTTACTGGCGCCGATGGCGCCTACCTCCTGGTGAAATCTGCATGAGTTCGTTCAAGTCCCGAATGATGGCGTCGAGCGACGTCGCGCCATTCATTCGTCACCCTAACGCCGTCGTCGTCCTTGGTGACAGCCGTGGCGCCCAGATCCACGCTGACAGCACCTATCTGAACCGGACGGCATTCAACCACTTCAACTGGGGTAACGCACTCTCCGGTAACCGCGCCGTCATCGTCAAGAACCTCGGCTATAGCGGCGACCGAACGGACCAGGTCCTCGCGCGTCTGCCGGCCGCAATCGCGACCAATGCCGGCGTCCTCTACATCCACTGCGGCGTCAACGATATCGCGCAGCAGTATCCGACCGCGGCGACCTCCGGCTTCACGGCATTCACGAACATCAAGAAGATGATCGATGCCGCGGTCGCCAACGGCATGATCCCGCTCGTCGTCGTGGACCCGGGCGCGGAGAACTTCACGCCGGCCATGATCGTCCAGCTCATCGAGCTGAACCAGCGCCTGAGGGAATATGCCGAAATCTGCCCGCGCATGGTCCTGTTTGACCTGCCGGCAGCGGTCTACAACGTTGCCACCTCGACGACCACCGCGATCAAGCTCATCGGCTATCTCGATGGCGTGCATCAGAACAACCTCGGCGCCTACATCGCCGGCAAGGCGTTCGCCCTGATCCTTCAGGCGATCATGCCGCCGCGACCGCATGGCATCCGCGCTCTCTACGAGTCGTCAGTCAACTCCCTGGTCAATCTGCTCCAGAACCCGATGTTCACCAACATGACGGGTGGCATATTGGGTACCGGCGTCACTGGCCAGGTGCCTGGCTTCTGGAATGCGTCGAAGCCAGCTACCGGCGCTCTCGCAGTGTCGATTGCCGATCCGGCTGACGGATCGCCAGGCAAGGAAGTCGTCATGGCTGCCACCTTCGGTGCGGCTGGCGAGGAAGCCTCGCTCTACCAGGATACGCCGAACGCGAACTGGAATGTTGGCGACATCATCCAGGGCAGCGTCGAAGTTGTCGTGGACGCCGGCTCGACGGCGCTTGCGGGTGCGTACATCTACGTTCAGTGCAACGGAACGGGCAACAGCTTCTCCTCCAAGACCACGATGGATCTATTCCCGAACACGGCGGTGGGAACGTCCGAAGGTTACAGGGTCAGTCAGCTGACTGAGAAGCTTGTGATCCCGAACTACACCACCAAGTCCTGGGTCACCACGCGCCTCAAGATCCTCGGCGGCGCACCCGGAACGGCAACAGTCCGCTTCCGACGTGCCGGCCTGAAGAAGCGTTACACGTAACACCCATCCCCGGAGCACAGAAACAGGGAGCGGCTCGCCAGGAATGGCGTTGCCGACCGTCTGTCTGTGCCCGGCCTGCCAGCGGGGAGTTTCCTCCTTTCCTCACCGCGGCGCCCGAGCACAAATCAGCTCCGCTGCAAAACTCGGGCATTTCTCTTTCCTTCAACTGGAGACGTATCAATGGATACCGTCAAGTCCGTCTACAACTATGCGACTGCCTGGGTTGCTGCCCACCCGGTCGCGACCGTCAACGCGATCATCGCGGCGGTGGTGCTGAAGACTGTCCTGGTGTTCGTCTAATGGACAGCGTCAAGGTCACGGACCGAACGGCGGTCCCAATCCTGACCAAGCTGAACCCGTTGTGGTGGCTGGTCGGAGCTGATGGCTGGGACGTTCCGGACATCAACAACGGTGAGCCGTACCTGCCGGAGGTGACGAACATCTGGCTGCGTCGCTTCTACTGGTTCTTCTGTCGCAACCCGCTGATGAACTTCGTCGGCTTCGTGCTCGGCGTCGAGGACCGGAAAGTCACGGTCTACGGATCACAGGACGTCATGGCGACCACGCTGCGCGACGCCAATCCGCGGCGCACCGGCTTCAACTGGGCGACGGCATTCCCCGAGGATGCGAGCCTGCCGGCGCTGGCCGTCGCTGCTGCTTTCGCTGCTCTGGCCTACTTCGTCTGGAGCGGTTTCTACGTCGGTGCTGCATTCGCGGCGCTGAAGTTCGACGGCCCGCTGCCCTATGTCGGCTGGTACGGCAAGATCGGTCCCTGGATCATCGAGACGTATCTCGGCTGGCGGCCGGCAAGCGGCGGCTTCGGCTTCAAGCTCGTCAAGCGCGACGACTAATCAGGTGGCTGCGGCCCGGTAACGGTGTCCGCTCTAACGGGTAAGCCAGTAGCCCCGTAGCCCTCGTAATTCCTCAAAGCGGCCCCTGAGGGGGAACACCGATCCTGTTAAAACGCGATGCGGTTGAGGCACAGAGTGATCGACTTCTGGATTGGATCACTCCCACCTGTCCCTCGGTCGCCATAGTGCGATCGAGGCCCCATTCCCATTGCACCGGAGTCCTCCGGCGTAGGCGCCCGGTCTCCAAAACTGTGGTGCGAGAGTTCAAGTCTCTTCTCCGGTGCCAATCAAAAAGGTCCGCCATGTTGTTCTCGATCCTGCTCGGGCTGCTGCCCAAGCTCGGGACGTCGTTCCTCGACTATTTGAACAAGAAGTCCGACTCCGATCTCGAGAAGTTCAAGACCGCGATCGGCGGCGACGTTCAGTTGAACGTGGCGGAACTGCGCTACAAGGTCGAGGTCGCCCGCATGGCGGCCGACATGCGCAAGGATGATCGCGAGCACTGGTTCACGGCCTGGATGGTGCCGACCGCGTTCGCCATCTTCATTATCCACATCGCCGCTGTCGTCTTCGACAGCATCCCGCTTCTCGGTCACGAGGTCGGCAGCTGGCAAGTCTCCAAGCTGCCAGGTCTCTACGCCGACATGCAATACAACATCGTCATGACGATCTGCGGCGTTGCCGGCGTCTCGGCGATCAAAAAGATCTTCTCCCGATGAAGCCGATCACCGACACCACCCTGATCTCCGAGGTTCAGGACGCCAAGCTGCCCATCGTCATCAAGTTCGAGGCGAAGTGGTGCCAGCCGTGCAAGGCAATGGCACCCGTCCTTCTCGACATCGAGAAGGAATACGGCGACCGCGTCCAGTTCTACAGCGCGAACGTCGAGCACTGCATGCTGATCACGCAGCGCTATCACATCAGCCAGATCCCGGCGCTCATCATCATCGAGAGCGGGGTGGTCACGTCGAAGCGCCTCGGGTCTGGCTCCAAGCCTGAAATCGTCCAGTGGATGGTTCAGTCCATCCCAAGTCTCCGAAATGACCGGTGAGGATGACGACGTCGGCTTCGTCATCGACCTGAAGACGGAGACCTGCACGTTCGATGGTGGGCTGATCTGTCCGATCACCAACATCCTCGACCGGAACGGGGACGACATCCTCGACGAAGAGGATGGGACGCCTGTGTTTGTCGTCGTCAAGGTTCCTCCGGAGGGCATGCACCTCACGGTGGACCTCCGCGAGCTGCGTGACGACTGCATCATCACCTCATTCCACTGACACCGAACTCAGTCACAAGAAAGAACAAGAACATGACTGGCTTTCCGCCCCGTCGTCGGGGTCGCCCGACGAAGGAGGAGGCCGCTGCCCGCGAGGCCGCGGCCAAAGAACAGGCCCAGAAGGACGGCGAGGAGACTGCATTCCTCGACGAAGTCCTGGCCCAACCGATCAAGCGACGGAACAGCAAGCTGCAGCCCGATGAGGACACGCTCCGCACCATCGGCGAGCTGGGCAAGCTGTTCTGCACCCAGGAGGAAGTCGCCGCCGTTCTCGGTGTTTGCAAGAAGACCTTCTCGACGTTCCTGGCTGACAATCCCGAGGCCCGCCAGGTCTGGGACGACGGCCTGATGCACGCCAAGGTCTCGCTGCGTCGCAAGCAGCTGACGCTCGCCGACAAGAATGCGCCGGCCGCGATCTTCCTCGGCAAGAACTACCTCGGCCAGAAGGACGAGAGCACCACCAACATGAACATCTCCAAGCCTGCGAACGAGATGACCGAGGACCAGCTCCTCGAAATCGCGGCTCAGGGAGCCAGGTCTAAACCCGTCGCAAAAGAGAAGCTGAACTGATGTCCTACGTGATCAACCTCGTCGGCGGCCCGGGATCGGGGAAGAGCACGACCGCAGCCGGTCTGTTCTTCCTGATGAAGATCCGCGGGCTCCGCTGCGAGTTGGTCACGGAGTACGCCAAGGAGCTGTCCTACGACAAGAACTGGAGCGATCTGAAACGTCAGCTCCACGTCCTTGCCGAGCAGGAGCGCCGGCAGCGTCGCCTGGTAGACGTGGTCGACTTCATCGTCACCGACTCGCCGCTGATCACGGGCATCGCCTACGTCAGCGACCCTCGCGACCACTATGCGGTCGAGCAATCGGCCCGCAGCCTGTTCGCCAGCTACAAGAACATCAACTTCGCCATCGATCGCGTCAAACCCTATGCCGACTACGGCAGGAACCAGACCGAAGACGAAGCGAAGGCGATCGACCGGCTGTTGCTGGAAGAGATCTGGAAGGGTGAGCCTTTCGAGGCGCGCGTCCCCGGCGACATCAACGCGCCGCAGAAGATCCTCGACCACCTCAGCGCCACCCGCCTGATTTTCTGAACCCCGAGAACAAGTCCCCTGACGGGATCGCGAAAGCGACCGCAACACTAAGTCCTGAACTGACAGGACGATCCGCTTGGCCAGCGGGCGTGGGGACCTCTTTTTCCTTTAAGAAAGAACCAACATGTCCAGCATCGCGCTTCTCCACCAAAAGATCCAGATGAACGACGTTCGCCTTGTCACCGTGTCTGACCTCGTTCAGGACGCTGACGGCAAATGGATCCGCATCGTCAAATTCTACGGCGATCCCATCGTCGGCGGCGCACCCACTGCTTTCGCCGAAGTGTCGGTCCGCTCCGACAACAAGACCGACCTGGAGATCCAGGCGCCGGGCTTCAAATTCTAACTGCTCACCCGCCCTCGTAGGCGGGGGTCGAGCCAAGGGGAGCTTCGGCTTCCCCTTGGGCTGCTCCTGCGGGACAGCCCTCAAAATTCAAAGGCCACATTGTGAACCTGCTTACCGATGTCTCCCCCGAGGAGGCAGCGGCCGAAATCCTGCGTCGTAGGAGGGGCCGCGAGCACCTCATCGACTTCACCCAGTACACCCTGCCGAAATACAACGCTGACCCGTTCCATCATCTCGTCGCTGAGAAGTTGGAAGCGGTCGAGCGCGGCGAGATCAAGCGACTGATGCTGTTCGCGCCTCCACGGCACGGCAAGTCTGAGCTGTCGACCCGGCGCTTCCCGGCTTACTTCATGGCCCGGAACCCCGAGAAGAACATCATCTCGGCCAGTTACAACGCCGATTTCGCGACCGGGTTCGGCCGCAACGTGCGCGACATCATCAAGGGGCGTGAGTTCGAGAAGCTCTACCCCAATGTCAAGATCCGTACCGACCAGCGCGCCGCAGACGATTGGCAGCTGGAGCAGGGCGGTCAGTATTACGCGGTGGGCGTCGGCTCCGGCACGACTGGTAAGGGCGCCCATCTCTTCCTGATCGACGATCCGATCAAGGACCGCAAGGAAGTCAACTCGGCCGGCTTCCGTCAGGACCAGTGGGACTGGTACCGAGACGTCGTCTACACCCGTCTCGAAGAGGACGCTGCAATCGTCCTCACGCTGACGCGATGGCACTACGACGACATCGCCGGCCGCCTCATCGAGCTGATGAACGACGGCAAGGGCTTGCCCTGGGAGATCTTGTATCTGCCGGCGCTGCCATACGTCACCAAGACCGAGTCCGGCGAGCTGATACTCAATGAGGATGGCACCGTTCCGGGCGATCCGCTCGGCCGCAAGGCCAACGAGCCCCTGGCACCGCGGCGCTTCTCTTACGCGGCGCTGATGGACCGCGCCGACGTTCTCGGCGAGAGGTCGTTTGCCGCGCTCTACCAGCAGCAGCCGATGGCTGACGACGGCGGAATGTTCCGAGCCGATTGGTTCGAAGCACCGACCGAGCTGCCGGCGAAGCGTGTCCGCGTGCGCGCCTGGGACTTGGCCGCATCTGCTGATGGCGACTACACGGTCGGCGTCCTGATGTCGAAGGACTCAAACGGCATCTTCTACATCGAGAACGTGATCCGCTTCCGCGACACGCCGCTCGGTGTCGAGAAAAAGATCTTCGAGACAGCCCGTAACGACGGGCGGTCCGTCCAGATCATCCTCCCACAAGATCCGGGTCAGGCTGGCAAGAGCCAGGCCCAGAGCTTCATCCGCCGGCTCGCCGGCTACATCGTCAAGGCCGTCCGTCCAACCGGACCGAAAGAAACCCGTGCTGCCGCATTCGCTGCGCAGTGCGAGGCAAAGAACGTGAAGATGGTGAAGGGTCATTGGAATGACTGCTTCACCGATGAGTTGGAGATGTTCCCACTTGGCGTCCATGACGACCAGGTGGACGCCGCTTCCGACGCCTTCAACGCTCTGCTCGGTCCGCGCAAGGCAGCGGTCCTTGACTGGTAACGTCAGGACCACCCACCACAATGGCTGATACCGCCACCGACAAATACGTGCCGTCTCCCAAGGACGGCAACCCGGGCGAACTGTCTTCCGCCGCGGTCACGATGCAGCAGCGCACGAGCATGCTGCGCGCCGTCTACGGCGGCACCGAGACCATGCGGGCCAAGGAAAAGACCTTCCTGCCGCAGTACGAGAAGGAGTCCGACAGCCGGTACAACTCTCGTCTGCAGTCGACCTTCGCGCTCAACAAGCTGCGCGAGGCCGTCGACGCCGCATCGGCGAAGCCCTTCCGGACGCTGCTCAAGATCGTCAACAACACCGATCAGGATCTCGACGCCTGGGTGCAAGACGTCGATCTGCAGGGCAACCACCTGCACGTCTTTGCCCACCAATTCTTCAACAACGCCATGCTCGACGGCATGTGCCACATCCTGGTCGACCATCCGGATACCTACAATCTGCCGAGTCTCGCCGCCCAGAAGGCTGCTGGCGCCCGGCCGTTCATGAAGTTGTTCAAGGTCGACGACGTGGCTGCCGCCTACGACCAGTATGTCGGCGGCGACACCAAGACCGTCCACGTCCGTATCCGCGGCCAGCGCGCGGCCCGCGACGGCTTCAAGGAGGTACTCTACAACCAGATGCGGGTCATCGAGATCGACCCGACCAAGACCTCCGGCATCGTCCAGCTCTGGGAGCAGAAGGCGACGTCGGGCGGCTCGAACTGGGACTTCATCGGCGAGACGCCGCTGAACAACATGGCCGAGGTTCCGTTCGTCACCATGTATGCCGGCGAAAAGGAAGCCGACTACCAGGTGCGCCCGTGCTTCATCGATCTCGCGTACAAGCAGATCGAACACTGGATCTCCTCGTCCGACCAGCGTTCGATCCTGTCGGCAGCCCGCTTCCCGATGCTGGCCTGCTCCGGCGTCCAGATCGACCCGGAAGAGGAGTCGCAGTTCGCGATCGGTCCCTACAAGGTGCTCTACGCCCCTGAGGCAAACGGTCGCTGGTACTACGTCGAGCCCAAGGGCACGGCGATCGAATCCGGCGCCAAGGACCTGGACCGGCTCGAAATGCAGATGGACATGATGGCGCTCAACCCGGTGACGGGCACGCATCGCCAGTATGTGCCGCAGAACGAGCGCGACATCCAGGAGACCCGGGTTCACTCCGTGGTCCACGACATGGCGATCAACTGCCAGGACGCGGTCGAGAAGGCGATCGGGTTCATGGGGCAGTGGACCAGCCGGGACTACAGCCAGGTCCAGACGATCCTCAACACCGAGTTCTCCAACACCAAGGACCGACTGCTCGAAGTGGCGCAGCTGGTCAAGATGTGGGAAGAGCGCGGTCTGTCACGTCAGGCATTGCTGACGGAGGTTCGCAACCGCAACCTGCTCGGCGACGACTTCAATCTGAAGGACGAGCTGGCGTTCTGGAAAGCGGTCGACGATGCCAACATGGCTGCCGCTGACGGCATGCTGCCGGGTCGCTGGACCCAGGCTGATCCCGCCAAGGAGCCGGCAGGCGGCGGGACCACCCCGACCAATCAGACGCCGACCGACCAGCCGTTGCCCGATTTCGGCAAGGGGCAGTTGCGTCCGAAAAAGCAAATCTGATTGACGCCTGCAAACGACCATGCTACCTGCACCGGCCCATGACTGACCTGACCTTGAAGCTCGAAGCGACCGAATATCTGTGCGAGCCCTGCACTCTGCGGCAGGGCACGCCGGTTCGCCAACTCGTGCGGATGGTCCCCCGGTCAGTCGTGGTGTTCGGCAAGCTGGTCGGCAATGAGTATTTCTGCTGCCCAATCTGCTTCGAGCCGAAGTTCGATGCGAAGACGCGAAAGCCTGTAAAACATGGCCAAACCGAAGTGGCAGAAGATCCTCGAACTGGAAGCGCAGGCCAAGGGTCGGTCCGCTCCCGAGTTCGAGTCGTCAAGTAATCAGACACTGGACCAAATGTCGCAGGACCTCCGGGCGATCCGGCGCAAGCAGTCCATCGAGTTCTACGCTCCGGGCATCGCGCTGATCATCCTGGTCGCATTTGTGTACTGGTTCCTCCACGCCTGAGGCGCATTTGCATTCCATTTCGGCGAGGGCTTGACAAAACCGCGGTACCGTGCTTAATTATTTGCTCAAATGCAAATGGAGTGAGCGTGCAGACCTTCCAGCGGAAAAGCCTCGTTCAAGCCTTCCATCTGCCGCTTTGGGGCCACGTTGCCCCTCAGATGGCGCCGAAATGGCTGGTTGACCGTCTGGCGTCGCGGGAGCTGGAAATCAACAGGCTCGGCGGTCTCACCATGAATACCCCGTTCGGAGTGCAGTCCTGCCTCGCGGGTGACGTCGTTCTTCTTCACGCCGACAATTCGATCGGATTCGAAAAGCCCGAGGTATTCGAGCGCGACTTCGAAGCGATCACGGCTGATCAGCTGCTCAGGGCAGCGTAAGTAGCACCATAGATTCTCAGTCATACTTCAACCCGCTCAGGTTCGTCCTGGGCGGGCTTTTTCTTTTCGAAATCGCGCTCCCTCAGCAATGGTCGAGCGCGATTGCAGCGGTCTCAGCTCGCATCCCGCACAAGACGAGCAGAGATGCCCAAGAGCGCGTCGCACGCCCGCGCCGCCGCTGACCTCTTCCAATTCGCCAGCACTGATCCACCGAGCGCCGGGACGGCCTCGGAGCGGTCGCCGCTGGCAACTTCGATTCCCCGATCCTCGGGGATATCGCCGGACCCAAGGCGGGACGCCTGACGGTCCTTTTATCACGAGGGGCGGGATGCCCCGCATTTCCGGGATGGATATGCTCAAAGCAGTCGTTACCGATCTCAACACCGTCGATGAAGCTCATCGCGCCTTTTACATCGAGAAGAACGGGAAGTTCCTCCTCAATGTGACGCCGGCCGAAGGCTTCGAACTCGACAATGTCTCTGGCCTGAAGACCGCTCTCGGCGCGGAACGCAACAACGTTGCGATCCTCAAGGAGCAGTACAAGCCGTATGAAGGCCTGGACGTCGCCGCGGCTCGCACCGCGATCGAGCGTGTCGCCGCCTTCGGAGACATCACGCCGGACGCCGCCAAAACGGCGCTCGAAACCGCACAACGACTGTCAGCACTCGATCCCGCGAAAGAGGCTGAACGACTGGCGGGCGAAAAGTTCGAGACCCTGAAGGGCCAGCTCACCGCGCAGATGAACCTGCGTGAGACCGAGCTGACCACCCAGGTGAACGGACACAAAGCCACGGTCGAAAGCCTGACGGGGCAGCTTCAGAACTTGATGGCCGACAGCCAGGTCAAGTCTGAGGTCGCAAAAGCCAACCCACTGGACGACGCGCGGGATGCCGTCGAACTGCTGGTCTCCAAGTATGTCCGCACGTCCATGAAGGACGGGAAGGTGGTCGTCGACGTGATCGACGCCAACAACAACCCGCGCATCAAGGACGTCAACGGCACCCCCTTCACGGTCGCAGATCTCGTTGCTGAGATCCGCGAGAAGAGCGCGTCTCTGTTCAAGCCCGACGAGAAACGCGGACTGGGGATCACCCCGGGCAACCACAGCGCTCCGGCGGCCGGTGGGGTCACGAACCCCTGGACGAAGGAGACCTGGAACCTGACCCAGCAAATGGTGCTGGAAAACACCAAACCTGACGTGGCCAAGCAGCTGAAGGCACAGGCGGGCGTGAAGGACTAAGTCCTTTCTCGCCATCTGAAATTGCATGCGCCGGGGTCTTTGCGCCCCGGCGTTTGCTTGAATGCTAACAGCCCGCAAACGCCAGTCACAACCTCAAGAGTGAGAAATGACTGAGACCCGTCTCGCGGACATGATCGTCCCGACCAAGTTCAACAAGTATGTCCAGGTGCTCTCGACGCAGAAGTCCGAGCTGTACCAGTCGGGCATCATCACCGACCTCTCCAGCGTCATCGACGCCGAGATCGAGGGCAAGACGGTCAACATGCCGTTCTTCAACGACCTCGATGCCAGCGACGCCGAGCAGATCCTCGACGACACGACCGACCTGACCGTCAGCAAGATGACGACCGGCCAGGACGTGGCCGTGAAGCTTCTGCGCGGTAAGGCGTTCGGTTCGAGCGACCTCGCGGCGGACCTGTCGGGCGCCGACCCGATCGACGCGATCGCCAACCGTTTCGCCGACTGGTGGAACAAGCGCATGCAGACCGCGCTGCTCGCGACCCTTGCCGGCGCAATGGGCTCGGACGACATGGCGCCCAACGTCAACGACATCTCGGCTCTGACCGGCGGCGCGGCGAACTTCGACGCCGACAGCTTCATCGACTCGGCGTTCTTGCTGGGCGACGAGCAGGGTGGTTTGAACGGCGTCGCCGTCCACTCGCTGACCCTGAAGTCGATGGTGAAGGCCGACCTGATCGACTTCGTCCCCGACAGCCAGGGCAAGCTGACCATCCCGACCTACCTCGGCAAGACCGTGCTGGTCGACGACTCGATGCCGGTCACCGGCTCGGGCGCGGACCGCGTGTTCACGACCTACATCTTCGGCCCCGGCGCGATCGGCTACGGCGAACGCTCCCCGAAGGTGCCGGTGGAAGTCGAGCGCCAGGCGCTGAAGGGAATGGGCCAGGAGTACATCGTCAACCGTCGCCAGTGGGTCATGCATCCGCGCGGCGTGAAGTGGCTGGGCTCCGCCCAGACCGGCGTGACGCCGAGCAACACCGAGCTGGCGAACAAGGCCAACTGGAAGCGCGTCTACGATGCGAAGATCATCCGCATCGTCGCCTTCAAGCACAAGCTGGCCTCCTAATCGTCGGCAACGACACAGACCCTCCTCGGTGCAGCCGGGGAGGGCTCTTTTGTGACTCTGGAGACTTTCATGATTGGAGCAAAGGGCTTTCGAGCCCGCGAAGCTACTGCGAACTACAAGCGACGAGAGCGTCGCCTCGTTTCTGACGAGGTGCGAGCCGCTCGGTTCGCCAATCTCTTCGGCAACGACGTCGATGCGGACGAAGTCGAGGCTGTAGTTACGGTTGAGACCGAGCAGGACGTGCCCTCGGAAACTCAGGCCGAAGAGACGGCCGAGAGCACCAAGGAAGCCGATGCCCGCGAGGGTGCGGATGGTGACGCTTCTGCCGATGCCGCCGCTGCCGAGGCCGCTGCTGCCGAGAAGGCTGCCGGAGAGAAGCCCGCTGCCGACAAGCCAGCGAAGCCGGCTTCTAAGAAGAAGGCAAGCAAAGCCGCAACCTAACGGAACGAAGTCATGGGTTACGCGACCAAGGAAGACATCGACGAGCTGTACGGCACCGATCTCCTGGTCCGCGTAGCCGATTACGACCGCGACGGAACACCAGACGAAGCGGTCATCGCCAAGGGGCTCCAGGGCGCAGACGAGATCTGCAACGCCTACCTCTCGGCCCAGTATTCAGTGCCGGTAACGCCGACGCCTGGCGTCGTTCGGACCTGCGCGATCGACATCGCCGTCTACAAGATGGCGCTCGGCCGCGGCGTCCGCACCGACGAAATGCGTGTGCGGTATGAGGACGCTCTCGCGATCCTCGACAAGATTTCGAAGGGCCAGATCGGCCTCGGACTTCCCCCGGTCACGGGCACCGACGAGAACGGTAACCCGATCACGACCGACCCCAACGTGAAGCGGAGCGGAAGGTCGTTTGACGTCGGGAGGGCCTGATGGCGAATGTTGCTGTCCGCCTGGACGCCGCCGATCTTGCCAAGCTCTCGAAGCGGATCAGTGATCTGCTGCACGACACGCTCGATCTCACGTCGGTGATGGAAGATGCCGCTCAGTACATGAAGCGGTCGACCGTCAACCGGATCCTGCGCACCAAGACCGCCCCCGACGGCGATCGATGGGAGGCGCTGTCGGAAGTGACGATCGAGCTGAAGGGCCACGACAAGCAGCTGTTCGAAAGCGGCGATCTGGCCAAGGGCATCGTGATCGAGGATGTCGGACCGCACGGCTTCAGCATCAACTCGGAAGCCGACTACTCGTCCTACATGCAGGGCGGCATCAAGCGGACCCGGGGCATGATCAAGGACAAGACGGTCCCAGCCCGTGAGTTCATGGGCTTCTCCGAAGAGAACAAACGCAGGATCAGCAAGATGATCCGTGACTATCTGGCGCATGGAGGCGACTGATGAGCAAGATCGTCGACTTCCGTGAGAGGATCATCGACGCCGTCAAGGCGATGTACCCGCAGATGGACGTCGAATGGTACGACGGCCTGTTTGACGAGCACGACATCGCTGACTGGACGCTGAAGACCCCGTGCGCCCGTGTCGCCGTCATGAACGCGCCGGGCCAGCACGAGGTGACAGGCGAAATGAACGCCTGCCTCCGCGTGGTTGTCGTCATCATCGACGAGAACGGCCACATTGCCCGAGACGGCGATGCCAAGGCCTGGGAATACGTCGAGAACGTCGCCATCATGGCGAACCTGAACACCTTCGGCGACCCGAATGCGGCGCCGGCAACCAAAGTCAAATTCCGTCGTATCAGTCAACCAGTCCTCCGGCGCGAGGGCGTGTCTGTCGGCGTCGTCGAGTGGGAGAGCGACCTCACGATCGGTCATAACCGAGTGCGTGAGCGCGAGTTCTTCTACCGTCCTGACGGCTCGATGATCACCGACGTTCCGCGGAGCAGGGTCGCCGCCCATGGCTACGTTCACAACGCGGCCGGCATGAGCGACCACGACGAATTGGACGTGACACCCGAGGTTCCGTAAATGAAAGCCCTCCACGCGATCGAGCGCCGGCTCCAAGACATCGAGCGGAAGTTCGAGAACAAGGAACGGCTCGGCAAGATCGTCGCGGTCAAGTACGAGAAGGATCGCTGGTACGTCAAACTGAATGACGGCGAAGACCAGACGCCAAGCGGCGGCAGTGCTGCCGGTGGCGATCCGATGGGCGGCGAGGGCACGGTCAAGAGTGACTGGCAGCCCTGGCAGAGCCACTCTCACGGCACCATCAAGTTTTCGGTTCCGCCGAAGGTCGGTCAGCAGGCGCTGATGCGATCGGTCGGCGGCACGCCGGAGCTTTCGACGGTTGAGCCTCACCACTATGGTCCGGATGCTCCTTCGCCTCACGGCAAGCAGGACGAAACGGTCGGACTGATCCACGAGAAAGAGGATCAACAGCACTGGGTCCACCAGACCAAAGACACCAATCATCTGATCATCAAGTCCAAGAAGCAGCAGGGCGGCATCGGCGGCCTTGGTGACATCGGCGGTCTTGGTGATCTCGCCGGCATCAGTCAGATGGCGGGCCTGAGCGGCATGGATTTTTCCGGCATGCTCGGCAGCCTCGGCAATATCGGCAACCTGAGCAATCTCGGCAGCCTTGCCAACCTCGATATTTCGAGCATGGCGAACCTGACGCAGATCACCAACCAGCTCGGCAACATCGGCAACCTCTCGCAGCTGGCCAACATCGGCAGCATGCTCAACGGGGCCGGCCTCGGCAACCTGGCGCAGTTCGGCAACATCGCCGGCATCGCGCAGAAGGTGACGTCCGGCGGCTTCCTCGGCCAAGTCGGCGGCATGATCGGCGGCGGTGCTGGCGGCGGGGCAGGTGTCCCAGCCAGTATGGGCGGCCAGAAGAAGGCCGAAGCGCCGAAGCTTCCCGACGTGCCCGAAGAGGGCGACGACGGTGTCACGCAGGTCAAGTCGACCAAGGAGTTCGTGCTCAAGACGGTCGGCAAGAACAAGTCGTATTACCGGCAGGACGAAGAGAAGGTCCACCTCCGCTTCGGTGAGGACGGCGAAAAGGCCGACGTCCTGATGGACGAGAACCAGGTCAAGGTCCAGTTCAAAGACAAGAAGGCGATGGTCAAGTGGACCGAGGAAGATCTCACCGTCCAGATGGGCGATGACGACAAGTCCAAGATCCACATGACCGAAGACGTCGTCCACCTGTCTCAGGGCGCGAACGCGCACATCGAGATGAAGGAAGACGGCATTCTCTACAAGGTCGGTGGAACGTCGATGTATCTGGCTGACGACGGTTTGACCGTCACGGCGGGCGGGACCTTTTGGAAGTTCTCCGGCAGCGGTCTGCATCAGACCGGCGGCGACATCGGCCACAACAAGAAGTCCATCGGCTTCATGCACATCCACGGCGCAACGCCACCCCCGAGCCTGCCGTTCCAAGGCGATGAAGGCTCTCCGCATTCCGGCGGTCCAACTGATGCCGGAGGCGGACCCGGCACCGGGGTGGGTACGGCCTAACCCGACAAGGAATAGAAATGCCCAAATACAACGTGGACAAGGCCTTCTGGCGCGGCGGTCGTTTGGTCGCTGTCGGCGAGAAGGTCACCATGACCAAGGCCGAGGCGAAGTACCTCGGCCACATCCTCTCCGAGGTGAAAGCGGCGGCTCCCGAGGTCGCTCCCGCTCCTGCCGCGGAAGAGGTCGCCGAGCCTGCTGCTGCCGGCGTCACCGTGGCCGAAAAGCCGGTACACGCCAAGCGCACCAAGCGACATGCGGGTGCTGACAATGAACACGCCAGCAACTGAGCATCTGATCGACGTCGATCGCTACACTGGCGAACTGATCCAGGGCTGGGCCCGCATTAAGCAGAGCATCTTCGTCATCCTCACCACCCGACTGCGCACTCGTTTGATGCGGCTGTGGTGGGGATCGAAGTTCATCAACATGCAGGACAAACCGAGCAATCAGGAAGTCATCGTCTCGGGCATGATGGCTGCCATTTCGGCGATCAACACCTACGAGCCCGAGTTCAAGGTCACGCGCGTCACCATTGACGAAGCCGGCCCTGACGGGGCGATCACGTTCACAGTGGAGGGCATCGACCTGGTCGACCAGGTTCTGCGCAGGCTGAAACAAACCATCTAAGCGAGGGTCAAATGCCCAATTACGAGTCGCCCGCGCTGTACATTGACTTTGCGCGCCTGCCGCCTCCGAAGGTGATCGAGGAGCTTGACTTCGAGGTCATGCTCAACCGCTACAAGGCGGACGTCCTGGCCAAGAAGCCGGAACTTGCGGCCGCTCTGAACCTTGAGCAGTCGCCGACGAACGTCATCCTGGGCGCCGAAGCCTACGGCGAAATGCTGGTGCGAGCCCGCATCAATGCGGCGGCACGCGCCGTCATGTTGGCGTTCTCGACCGGAACCGATCTGGACCATCTGGCTGCTCTTCTGAACGTCGATCGTCTTCCCAACGAATTGGATGAGAGCCTCCGGCGCCGCGCGCAGCTTGCGCCCGAAGCGCTGAGCACGGCCGGATCCGAAGGCGCCTACATCTTCCAGGCGCTCACCGCTGACGTGACGATCCGCGACGTCTCCGCGACCAAGATCAACGAAAAGGGCGGCGTCCGTATCACGGTCATGAACTCCGGTTCTGACCCGAAGCCGACCAAGCAGCAGCTGCTCAACGTCTTCGAGCGCCTGAACCGCAAGAATATCCGCCCACTGACCGACGTCATCACCGTCGTTCCCGTCAAGGTGTTCCGTACCGACGTCGTGGCGAACATCACGTTCTACCCCGGCCCCGACACCGCGATTATCATGGCGGACATCGGCAAGGCACTGGGGAAGGTTCGTGACCGCATCTCGATGATCGGCCGCGATCTGACGCGCTCAGCGATCATATCGGCCCTGAACCAGGAAGGTGTGCAGTCGGTCGATCTGATTTCGCCGGCAGCCAACGTCGTGGCCGGGTCGGATGCCTGCGTCATCATCAATTCAGCGACGGTCACGCCGCTTCCCAACCGGGCGGAGTAAACCATGGCTTTCCCGACGCGCCTGATGGATCATATCCTTGCCGGCAACGCAACGGACTATGAGCGGGTCTTGGCTTCGCAGGTCGATAAGCTGCTGGAGCTGAACATCCCGATCCGGGAGCTTTGGAATCCCTGGACCTGTCCTGAGAACCTTCTGCCTTACCTGGCCTGGGCGCTGTCGGTCGACCTTTGGGATCCGAAGTGGCCCATCACCAAGCGCCGGAGCGTGATCGCCAACGCGGTCAAGCATCACCGGCTCAAGGGTACGCTGAAAGGCATCGAGACCTACCTCGATCTGGTCGACTCGACCGTGATCAAGGCGACGCAGCCGCCGGCCATCCTGTTCTCCGGGCCTTCGCTCAGTAAGGAGCAACGTGAGGCCTGGCTCTCCAAGCTGCCTCAGGTGCGGGTCTGGCGTCAGTACGAACGGTCGATCGCCGGCAAGCGGATCTTCTCCGGAGGCCTGCGCTACACCAGCTTCCTGGAAGGGAAGTTTGCGCAGCCCAACGACGCAATTGTCCGCCTGCGGCGGCGAGCGCGATGGGTCGTCAACGGCACTGAGACTGACACCAGGGTCGAGAACTTCGAGAGCTACTTCCGCCTCTTCATCAAGGCGATCTTGAAATACTCGATCTTCTCGAACACGCCCGTCAGAAAAAAGGGCAAGTTTTGGATGCCTTCAACGGCCAGTTCGAGGATCGTGACGATCGAGCCCACGTCGATGTCTCCTTGGCGATCGACGGTCGGACCCAGGCTGGAGCCCGTCAAGTCGGAGCCCGAGCTGGTGTTTGTGAAGGGAACGGAAGGGCACGCGGTCTACACCAACCGCCCGATCCACAACCGGTTCTTCCTTCCGTCGACTGCCTCATACCGGATGTTCCAGCGATACCCGGTTTACGATCCTGCGTTCCCAGCGCCGGCAAAGCGTCCATCGATCCAGTTCATGGGCGTCGGACGGTATGGCATCCAGGCGCATTCGGCCGAGCTTAAGGTCGGAATGAGCACCCAGTGGAGCAGATACAAGGCTCGCCTCAACGAGCCCTTCATTCCGCGCTCTCGCTTCTGGACGCCTCACGACGGCGCGCTGATGGTGAAGAACCGTCAGGCAGTCATCGCCGCCAAGAGGTTGAGCGACAAGATCCTGCTCGACACCAACACCAAGCCTGGCTTCATCGCCGGCCTTCCGCGCTTCGCGGGTGACAACATCGTCATCTGATCCGAACTTTCAACCGACGCACTGAGCCCATCGTCCGCGGGGACGGTGGGCATTTTCGTGCCCAACAAGAGGCCCTCATGGACCGCAAAGTTATCTTCCGCGACTATCAGGAACAGGTCGCAACCGACCACAACAACCTGCAGGACTACGTCCAGCAGTCGTTGGACAACATCGTCGCTGACGGCATCAGCGCGGCCCGCAAGTATTCGGGCCTCATGGTCACCAAGACCGGCCAGGTCGAAGTCACGATCGGCGCAGGCCGCGTGTACGAAGCCGGCGGCGTCTACGCCCGTCGTTCGGTTCTGGCCCAGTCGCTCGCGACCTACGTGGCCGCGGCTGCGAAGCGCATCGTCACCGTCTCGGCCTATGGCCAGGAGGTGGAGACCGACGTCGAGACCCGCGACTACCTGACGGACGTCGACACCGGCACCGTCGAGCCGCGCGCCGTCTCGATGACCCGTTCGCGCGACGCTCAGCTTGTCTTCACGGCCGGTGCTGAGGCTGCGGACCCGGTTCCCCCGGCGATCCCGGCGACCCACGTCGTTGTCGCCAACATCGTCCTCGACACCACGCAGATCGTCTCGATCGACATGCTGGAGCAGAACGCGGTGGTTTCGACCGACGCGCTCGACATCCGCACCGACTTGCTCGAAGCGTTCCGCTCCATCATCGAGCCCCGCGTTTCCTCGCTGGCATCGGACTTGGCGGACCTCGCCAACCGGATCAACTCGCTCGGTGAGAACTCCGAAATCTACAAGGTCATGGAAGACCTTGCCCGAGTGAAGGAGAGCCTGCGGTATCCGCCGGATGCTTCCGGCTACGGCGCCGACTTCTTCCTCACCCTGGAAGACTCCGATACCACGAACGCGGCTCTGCTCGGCTACGACGCCAAGGTGGAAGAGGGTATCCGCTTCTCGGACGCCAACGCCAACCAGTTCGAAATCCAGCTGTTCTCGGCCAACGATCCGAACGCTTCGAACGTCGGCGGCTACCTGATGCCGAAGTATGCGAACGTGCTGAAGATCCAGACCGGCGCCTATACGTCGGAGCTGGGCATCGCGCAGTACGGCTATCAGGTGCATACGATGAAGCAGGGCTTCATGTCCCGCTCGCGTCTGCGCTACGGCGGCGGTCTCGACGTCTGCACCAACGGGAACATGTACAACATCCCGGGTGAGGCGCCGAACTCGACGGCCCTCTACGACTTCAACACGGTCGGGTTCCAGACCTCCTACGATCACGGTCACGATCCGCTGAACTGGTACCACTACGCCGAGCGCACCGACACCTGGTGGTTCGATACGTGGGAAGAGCCGTTCATGTACGACGTCACCACGGATCTTTCGATCACGGGTGCGCAGGTCGCTCAGACCTTCCTGGTCTCGAACGACATGATCGCGACCCAGGTCGGCTTCTACATCACGGCGAAGGGTGCCAACGAAGACGTCCACATCGTGCTCTGCGAAGTCACGGCCGGTATGCCCGACCTCAACAAGGTCATCCTCAAGACGACCTATCCGCACACGAGCATCCTGTCGAGCTGGAACATCTGCAACATCCAGCCGACGCCGCTGACCAAAGGCAAGCGCTACGCCTTCGTGTTCATCTCGAACGCGAACCACAAGATCGGCATGACCTCCGGACAGGCTTACCTGGATGGTACGTTCTTCTATTCGACGGACGGCATCTACTACCAGGGCGACCTGACCAAGGACATGATGATCCAGGTCTACGGTGCTCAGTTCGCTTCGGCTCAGGTCGCGATCGAATTTGCTCCGATCAACCTGGACGGCGGTTTCCGAACCGTCGACATCCTGACCGAGCAGTGGGTGCCTGCATCGTGCGAACTCGTCTACGAGATGCGCCCGAACGGTACCGGCGAGTGGAAACCGCTGATCAAGGACAGTGCCGGCGTGCTCGGCATGGCTCCTCCGCTGGCTCAGTTCCGAGCGCGCTTCATCGGTACGGGCGACATGATGCCCATCCTGCATCTGACCGGATCTCGCGTGAAGGTCTATCGGCCGAAACTGGCTTGGAAGCACGTTTCGGCTGTCGAAGCCTGTCCGGCTCTCGGCAACGTGGCCGGCAACGTGGTTGTGACCATCCTGGTGGAAGGCTTCAACCCGACGCCGAACACGCACACCTGCACCCTTCGTGTCGGTAGCACCGACGTCGCCGCGGCTTCGGTCGTGACGTCGCTGAAGGATCTGGATGCAGGCCGGTACGAGAAGAAGTTTGTGTTCAACGCTCCGGCAGGGACCACGAGCTTCCGCATCGTGCAGCAGGGCACCACCAACTCGCCTCAGTCGACGTTCCACGTCGCGAGCCGCGTCTACTACACCAAGTAAGGAGTCAACATGGCCAAGGCCAAAGAAGAGACGGCGGGGCTTCCCGCCGTCGACCCGGCGAAGACGTATCGGGTCAAGCTCGCGCGAGCCATCGAAGTCGTTCCCGGCATCTGGGCTCGCCCGTTCGATCACGATGTCACCATCCAGGGTGCGGACATCCCCACCCACGGTGACGCAATCGTCAGCTACGAAGAGGTCTAAGAAATGGCTCGCCGGTTTGACGCAATTTATCGGGTAAAGCCGAAGGATAACCTCGGCGATCCCGAATACTGGAACCGGCGCTTTGATGACATCGATCGTCGCGTCTCGTCCAACGAGGACGGGCTCGAGACGATCGGTGGCCTCACGTCATACATCGAAGGTCTGGCCCTGAACCGGCTGGACCTCGTCCTCGCGCCGGCTCTTGACAAGATCACGCTCGTTTCCGAGCAGGGCTTCCTTCTCGCCCATTCCATTTCTTCGGTGACGCTGGACGTCAACACGACCCAGACGTTTGCCATCACGGACGCGGCTGAGCGCGAACTGTTCGCGCCGTCCCCGTACCTCACGATCACTCGTGCGGCGAACCAGACGGACTATGCGTTCGCCAAGCTCGTTTCCTGGAACAAGGTCAGCGGGCAGCTCGTCGTGCAGCCCTTGCAGATCATGGGCAACCCTGGCCCCTTCACGGACTGGGTCATCTACGTCGGCACCGCGATTTCGCAGGCCGTCGCGACCATTCTTCAGCAGACCCAAGCTGCTCGCGATATGGCTCTCAACTATCGAGACGCATCGGGAGTAAACGCCGGTCAGACCACGTCTGACAAGAACGCTGTCGCCCTGATGAGGACCGACACTCTCGCTGCTCGCGACGCTGCCATTCAGGCGGCTGCGAATGCGGCTGGGTTCGACCCGTCGCACTTCCTGAACTTCGACACGGCGATGTCCCTCTCGGACACTCAGAAGGAGCAGGGGCGCAAAAACCTTGGGATTATCCAGGGGCGGGCGATTCCAGCCAACACCAACTGGAACACGCTCCTCACCGCGGGAACCTTCTACACCGGCGATCCGGCCGGCGTGACCAACGCTCCGCCGCTGTCAGGTGCCGTCTATTGGTATCTGCAGGTCGAAGTGTACGGGAGCACTCCCGCGACCTACGTGATGCAGCGCGCCGTCCAGCTCGACACCGCCGCCGCTTCGAACGTCTACTACCGGGTCCAGGGCGCTGGCACTTGGAGCCCTTGGCGTCGTGTCGTGATGGCCGAGAACAATCTCTCGGACATCGTGAACATCGCGGCAGCGCGAACCAATCTCGGACTCGGCACGGTGGCAACCCGCAATACCGCGAGTGCTGCCGAGATCAAGAACAACACGAATGCCGGGGCGATCACTGTCGACAGTGCTTGGTCGGCCGCTGGCTTCTACTCCATGGGCGCGTCGGGCTCCGGAACGCTGAACGTAGACCTGAACAACGGCAGCCGACAATACGCTCAGCTGACCGGAAATATCACGGTCAATGCTCCGCTGAACCCGCGCGACGGTGCTGTCCTTGAGCTTGTCTTCTACCAAGACGGAGCAGGCAGTCGCACCGTGTCGTGGAACGGTGCCTGGCATTTCCCGGACAACCAGGCGCCGCAAGTTTACGCGGGGGCGAGTAACGTCGCAGTCGTGGTCACCGCGACCTATTTCGCAGCCTACGGCTACTGGCTCGCGGCTGGTTGGAAGATCTTCTAATGACCCTGATCCTTCCATTCAGACGCATGCTCGCTTCTGGTGGACCTTCGATCATCCCGGGAAGCGCGGCCTACACCTCGCCCGGCACCTACACCTTCATCGTCCCGTACTACAACAGTCTAACTGTTGATGTTCGGGGCGGCGGTGGCGGTGGCGCAGGCAATCGTTGGACCGGCTACTACATCTATTCAAGTAGCCCTGGCAACTACAGCTACTTCGGCGCGCCTGACGCGACATTGATCGGTTATGGCGGCGGAAGTGCCACAGGCTCTAACTGGAGTCCGCCTGTCGGTGGTGTGAGTGGCGGCGCAGGATCGGCCGGCGGCGGCGATGTCAACATTCCAGGTGGCGGCAGTTCTGGCGGTTACGGTTCAATCGTTGGTGACGACTCTATCGGACATCTGCAGGGCGGCGACGGCGGCCCCGGCGGTCGCGCATACCGAACGTGGGTTCGCTCACAATGGTACACGAAGCTCACTCCAAAGTCGGCGATCACGATTGTCGTCGGCGCGGGAGGCGCGGCATCCGAGTGCGAGCCGGTTTACATCCAGCGGTACCCTATCGCTGGATACAACGGTGCCGTCTACATCTCTTGGAGTTAAAAGATGCCTCTCATTCTTCCGTTCCGGAGGATACTTGGCATCGCTCCCGTCAAGCCTGGCTCCGTAAGCTACGCATCGGTCGGCACCTACACCTTCATCGTTCCGAGGTACAGGTCGCTGTTTGTTGACGTCTACGGAGCCGGCGGTGGCGGTGGTGGTGCAGCCTACTACTACGACACCTACAACTACGCGACGGGCGGGGTTCAGTACGGCCAAGGCGTTGGCGGTGCCAGCGGAGCTATTCCTGGATACGTCTATTACGAGGGCCAAGCCGGCAACGGCGGCGGTTATTCGCAGTTCTACCTGGGCGGTTACTATCAGGTCATCGGCTATGGCGGCGCTGGCGGCGCGGGCCTGACCTGGTTCAACAGCTCCTTCCAAAGCTATTCGCCGCAGGTCAGTGGTGCCGGATCGGCTGGCGGCGGCGATGCCAACATCGCTGGCGGTGGCGCGGGTCCAGGCACGTATGGCTACACCCAATCATACTCTCCGCAGGTCGGTGGCTACACCTGGACTTACGGCAACTACGGTGGATACGGCGGCCGAGCCTACAGAACATTCACCGCCGGACAACTGCCGATCGGTTCGGCGGTAACAGTCGTCGTCGGCCAAGGTGGTGCGCCTGGCTGGCAATACACGTCCACCTCAGCGACTTACGGCGGCAACGGTGTCGTCAACATTTCATGGAGCTAACGAGTGCTCTTCGTCAAAGATAACGGTCAGAGCGGATTTGAGGAGGTCCTCTACGGAAACTCCTTCTTCGGCTCTGACGAAGCGCTTCATCCGTACCAATGCATCGAGCTTTGGTCGGAACAGGAGTTGAACGCTGTCGGCGTGTACAAGGTGCAGCCGGCAGCGCCACCCATCGATCCCGCGGTCACGATCACGGGGTATCACTTTGAGCGAGTGGACGGCGTGATTACGCAGGTGCTGGATCTGATCCAGCCTCCCGCGCCGACGAAGTTTCAGCTCAAGGACTATGCAGCGGCCAAACGGTTCGATCACGAGGTAGGTGGAATGGTCTCTCAGACCTTCGGCCAGCTCCTCACCGATCGCGACACGCGGGCTCTCGTAGCTCAATCCATCCAATCGATCGACCTTGGCATCGTCCTGGCGCCGATCAACTGGAAAGCGCCGAGCGGGTTTACTCAGCTCGATCGGGCTGCACTCATCGCAATCTCAACCGAGCTTGCGGCATTCGTTCAGGCGACCTTCGACAAGGAAGCCGAAGTCGACAGCAAGATCGACGACGGAACGATCACCACGAAAGCCGAGATCGACGCCGCCTTCGCAGCGTAATCCAACCACCATCCACTATTCCGGCCGCTCCCTCACGGGGCGGCTTTTTTGTTTGGGAGAACCCATACGTGACTGTTCAATATCTCCACGGCATCGAGACGATCGAACTCGATAGCCCCGCTGGTCCGGTTGAGACTGTGAAGTCGAACGTGATCGGCCTCGTCGGCACCGCGCCGGACGCTGATCCTGACCTCTTCCCGCTCAACACTCCGGTGGCTGTCTTCGCCGACGCACTGAAGGCTGGTCAGCTGAAGTCCACCGGCACGCTGCTCGACGGGGTCGACGCCATCTACAGCCAGAAGTCGGCTGTCATCGTCGTGGTCCGCGTCGCCGAAGGTGTGAGCCAGGAAGAGAGCTGGTCGAACGCTGTCGGTTCGCCGAGCGGCAAGACCGGCGTCTGGTCGCTGCTCAAAGCGCGTCCGATGCTACGGGTTATCCCGAAGCTTCTGGTCGCTCCCGGCCTGACCTCCGGTCGCCCGACCAACGGCGTCGCCAACCTCGTCATCGTCGACGACGGTGAAGACTACGTGCTCGCCACCACCAACATCACCATCGCTGCCCCGCCCGCTGGCGGTCGCCGGGCGACGGCTGTGCCCCAGGTTGTCGGCGGCAAGCTGACCGGCGCCATCATCACCGATCCCGGGTACGGCTACTCCGGAACGGCTCCGGCCGTCACGGTCACGGGCGCCGGCACGGGTGCTTCGGTCACCGCCACCCTCGGCCACGTCGCCAACCCGGTTGGTGTCGCGTTCGCGTCGATCGTTGACCGCCTCCGCGCTGTCGCGTTCCTCGACGGTCCGGGCACCGACTACGCCGATGCGGTCCAGTACCGCGGCGACTTCGGCTCGCAGCGCATCTCGGTCATCGACCCGGGCGTGCTGAGCTGGAACACCGAGAACTCGGTGTACGTCCAGAAGCCGGCGTCGGCCTACGCGGCCGGCATCCAGGCGCGCGTCGATGAAGAGAAGGGCTTCTGGTACTCGTTCTCGAACGAGCTGATCCAGAACATCGGCGGCCCCGCCCGTCCGGTGGACTTCATGCCGAACGACCGTGACTGCGAAGCAAACATGCTCAACGCGGCCCAGGTGACGACCATCATCCACGATGACGGTTTCCGCTTCTGGGGTCTGCGCGGCACCGGCACCGACCCGCTCTGGGCTCAGCTGTCCGTCCGCCGCACCGCGGACATGGTGTACGAGAGCCTGGAGCGCGCTGAGCGTTCCCGTCTGGACAAGCCGTTCAGCCGCCAGTTGCTCGCCGGCATCCAGGGTGACGTCAACGCCTACCTCCGACTGCTCCGCGCTCGCGGCGCGCTGATCGGCGGCAAGTCGTGGATCGACCCGAGCGTCAACACCCCGGCGACCTTCGCTGCGGGCGAACTGACGGTCGACTTCGACCTCGAGCCCCCGGCGTGCTTGGAGCACCTGCAGTTCCGCGCCCGACGCAATCCGAACTACTACACGGATTTCATCGAGGAGTTCTCGCGGTCGGTCACCACCGGCAGCTAATCGCTTCGGCGCCACTCACCAGAATACCCCAACCATTGAGCTGACATCAGGCCGATCCGGACACGCATCCGGGTCGGCTTTTTGTTTGGCCGGAGACATAAATGAGCAATCTTCGCGACTCCAACATTTTCCAGGACTTCACGGTCTGGATCCAAGACGTGGGCAAGATCGGCGAGGCGCCGAACTTCCAGCCCCCGGAAATCAACATCCAGACGGAAGAGTTCCGCGGTGGCGGCATGGACGGCACCGTCGAAATCCCGATGGGCATCGAAAAGATCGAGTTCGACTTCGAGCTTCACACCTGGGACGAGCAGGTTTTTCAGAACCTCGGCTACGGCCCCGGTTCGCTCGACGTGCCGATCACCTTCCGCGGCTACCTGCTCACGGCGGGCGGCGCTGAGAAGGGCGTGATCATCGAGACCCACTCGCTGATCAAGTCGATCAAGCCGTCGAAGGTCGAGCCCGGCAAGAAGGCCAGCCTCTCGGTCCACTGCTCGGCGAACTACTACCGTCACGAGATCAACGGCGTGACCGTGACGGAAATCGACGTGTTCAACAAGATCACGATGATCGGCGGCACCGACAAGACCGCCAACGCGCGTCGGATCCTCGGCTTCACCTACTAAGCCAAACCGACGTCCACGACTTGAGGCCTCGCCATCCCGGCGGGGCCGTTTTCTTTTCCTCTACCAAGGTGTGCAAACCAAATGACGACCTCTGCCAACGAAAAGATTTTCAACCTCCAGTTCCCCTTCGAGTATCGCGGCGCGAACTACATCGAGTTCAAGGCCCGGCGACCGAAGGTGCGCGACCTGCGTGGCTTCATCAAGAACGTCGACAAGGACAGCGTCCAGGCGATGGAGAAGGTGCTCGCCGACCTCATGGAGATCGACGAGAAGATCGTCGCCGAGATCGACGTCGAGGACTTCGCGCCCATGAAGGCGTGGTTCGAAGGTTTTTTGCAGAAAATGCTGGGCGAATCGAACGAATCCTAATCGACGCATTCCCGATCTTCGAGCGCTTCCATTGGACGCTCGAAGACGTGGAGGCGATGGATTGGGGCGACTTCTGTCTCGTTGCAGACGGCGTCCAGGAACTCAATCGGCGCGATGCCGAAGCGATCAAGGTGGCTCAGGGCGGGAAATAGCCCTGGGCTTTCTTTTTAACCCAATCTGGGAGCGGCAATGTCCGACAATCTCGACATCAGGGCTAGGCTTACGGCTGAGGACAATGCCTCGCCGACGATCAAGCGCCTGCTCGACCAGATCAAGCGCCTTGAGGCCAAGCTGAAGACCGGCCTCGGCAAGAGCCAGATCGGCTCCTCCATCATGGACGAGAAGTCCATGAAGCTGCTCACCAAGGGCGGCAAGGAGATCGACGGCCTCACTCAGAAATACATGCGGTGGGCACGCGCACAGCGGGACGGTGGCCAGATGTCCGCCTCGTCGTGGCAGAAGCTCACCAGCGAAATCAACGATCACGTCCGCGCCTTCGAAAAGGCTGGCGGGAAGATCAGCCGGCAGCGTCGCTCTCAATTCGTTGAGGCGGTCAAGCGCGAGCAGGCTTTCCGTGCCGTGTGGAACCAGTCGCACCGCGATCGGGTCCGCATGGAAGAGCGGATGCACGACAACCTCAGCCGGATCGAGTCCAGCGCGATGAACCGCCGCCTGCGCGAAGAGCGCCGGGTGCATGCGGAACGCTCGCGGATGCGACATGAGGCCCTGACCGGTCTCCGTCAGGTCGGCCAAGGCCGCGGCATGGGCCTCATCTACGCTGGCGCAGCTGCTTACGGCGGCGCGCGTGCGGCTCAGTCGAGCATGTCGACCCGAATGAGGGTGGATACGGCTGAAGCCCAGCTCCAGATGTTCGGCGAAATGTCGCGTGACCAGATCAAGGCCATGCGGAAGGACTGGGGCAACAAGCAGTCCATCCGCATGGGCATCGCGCCCGACCAGATGCTGAACGCCTTCACGGAAACCCTGAAGGCGGGTATCCCGGCCAATAAGGCGAGAGAGGTCACCGAGACCATCTTGAAGTCGGCCGGCGGCCTCGGCCTCGACATCGCGAACACCACGAAGTTCGCCGCTCGCGTCGCGACCTTGACCCAGGACATGAAGAACCTGGACCCGGCCGCGCTGAAGAGCGTCATGAACGCCGTCGCTATTGCAGCCCGAGACTCGGGTGCTGACGCGAACGAAATCGTCGCAGCGAACCGTCGCGGCTCCGGCGTCTTGGCCACGTCCAAGATGACCATGGAGCAGCTGAGCGCGTTCACCGCGGCTGGTATCTCGGCCGACATGCCCTCGGGCAAGACCGGTACGTTCCTCGGCTTCATGGTCAACGAAATGGTCGGCGCCAAGAATGCGCGCGGCCAGCGGGCGAAGGATATCGGCTCCGCAGCCAACGTTCTCGGCTTCGGTGGACGGGCTGGCCTGTCTCAACAGATGTCGCAGAACCCTGCCGACACGCTGGTCAAGATCTTCGACAAGATGGGCAACATGCCCGAGCAGCAGCGCGCCAAGATCGCAAACCAGCTCGGTATGCGTGAATGGCGAGACGAGCTGTCCGTGTTCGTCCAGGTTCGGGACGACGTCGCACGCCTTCTGGGCGCGGTCGCCGACCCCAAGAACAAGAACATGCTCGACGAGACGTCGGCCATCAGGCTGCAGTCTCTCTCGGGTCGCTGGAACCAGATCGCATCGGCGTTCAAGCTGGTGTGGGAAGCAATCGGCTCGGGCCTTGAAAAGGTCTTCGGCGCTGTCGGCGACTTCGTGACCGACTACGTCGGGCGCATGGATCTCGACAAGCTCTCGAAGCAGGTCGAGGCCTTCACTGACGGCATCGTTTCCGGTCTCGGCTACAACAGCTGGTCCGAGGCGTTCAAGGCGGCTTTCGGAAACCCGGAAGACATCAAGGACTACTCCCGGACGATCTTCCTGTTCGTCAAGGGCTTCGTCGCTGAGCTGAAGACTGCGTTCACTGCTGTGAAGGACATGTTCTCCGGCATCGCCAAGGCGATGGGGTACGACACGAACAATCCGGAGCAGATGGGCAAGTTCGCTGCGCGCCTCCTGGAAATCGCCGTCGCTCTCAAGGCGGTCGGCGCTGTCGCGGATGCGTTGGCGAGCATCGTCACTTTCGTGAAGGGGCTCGCAGCAGCGGCCACGTTCTTCACGACCACGGCCGGCGCGGCAGTTCTCGCGGCGATCGGCGCTGCACTCGGAACGTCCAACGTCGGCATCCCCGACGCCAACATCAGGCGCAAGGGTGAGACCGTCCAGGAATGGCGAGAGCGTCAGAGCACGACCAAGCGTCTTCGGAACTACAAGACGCCGTCTGGAGCTGATCCGCTGTTCCAGCCGTCGAGCTACACCGGTCCGACCGACTTCTCCGGTCGTCGGCGTGGTCCGATGGATGACCTGGTGTCGAACGTCAACAAGCTCGGCGGCAACGTTGAGCGCGCGGCCTTCATCGGCGGGTTTGGTTCCTTCTCTGGCAGCTCCGGCGGCCTCCAGACGGCGGCTCTCGGCGGCGGCCGGCTTGGCGGCGGTCTCGGCGGTGGTGGCGGTTCATCCGCTGCCAACCCGATGAACCTGCTGAAGAGCGTGCCCGGCGCGGCCTTGCCGAACTTCGGCGTAGGCAGCGGCGGCATCATCAAGCGCGGCGGCATCCCGTCCTTCGGTGGCGGTGGTGGCGGCATCGTCAGTTCCGACAACGTCCCATCCTTCTCGGGTGGCGGCGGTTCGGCGGCCGACAACGTCGGAGCCGGTCTGTCCGGCAACGCCTTCCTTGCGGCTCGTCGAGCCAAGTTCGCTGAGGAGATCAAGAACGATCCGAACCTGGCACTGCACCTCGCTGCCATGCAGCAGACTGAGGGCGCCAGCAAGGGCGGCACGATCGAGAGCCTGATGAACCGTGCAGACATGCAGGGGAAATCGCTGCGACAGATGCTCGGCTACAGTGCCGATGGCAGGATCAATCCAAAAAGCTTCTACGGACCCATCCGTCGAGGTGAACTTGGACCTGCAATCGCAAGGCTGCAGCGCAACCCTGGTGAGTTCGCAAAGTACGACGCTTTCACCAAGCGCGCTCTCGCAGGCGGTCACGTCATTGGCGGCTACACCGACCAAGGCTTGGCCACCGATCCCAATGGATCGGCGAGGACCGGTATCAAGGGGTTCAAGATCAGCCCCAAGGACGGCAACGAGTTCACGGACTGGGTTGGTCCGGGATCGAGTTACGGTCGCGGTCGCGCTGGCGCGATGAACTATCGCAAGTTCATTGAGCAAGGCATCGCGGGATCTGGGCCGCCGCCTGGTGTCACTTCTGCCGTTCCGTCGCCTGCAGAGGCGGTGAAGAACGTGCCGGCGATCAGGCCGAACGGAGACGCAGGCCTCGGCTCGCGCGGCGGTGGCGGCCCTGTGGCGATCCACATCAACGGCGGCAACCACGATCCGGAAGCGCTTGCGACCTTGGTCCAGCGTCGTGTCGACGAGTCCATGAACTGGCGGATGAACGACACCGAGTCCGAATACACCTAACACTGATCCCGGCCCTTCGGGGCCGGGGTCTCACTCCCCTTGAACCTGAGGAAGATATGGCAGACGTTCTGATGGGTCTTGGCTCGCAGGATCCGAACACGACTGACGAGACCGGCCTGATCCTCTTCTACGTGCCTTCGAAGGGCATCGACACCCCAAACTTCGAGACAATTCAGCGCGACGCGCAATACACCTGGACGTCCAATGATCGCCTCTCGCGCGATCCTGCGATGCAGTTCACCGGACCCGGTGAGGACAACGTGGTCGTCGAGGGCAAGATGTACCCGTACCACTTCGGTGGCATCTCGACGCTCGATCGCATGCGCAACGCCGGCCGAGCCGGCAAGCCGATGATCCTGTGCCGGTTCTATCCGCTCACCGATCCCAAGGGATACGGAACGGAGGTGATCGGCAACTATGTCATCCGGCGTGTTCGCACCGTCGAGCAGAAAATCGGCGCGGTTGGTATCGCGCACAAGATCGACTTCACCCTGGAATTGACACGATACGGCGACGACCTCGGAACGCCGACCGCGGGCAATGACTTCGGAGTTCTCTGATGTCGACTTACATCACCAAGCTTTACGACCGCCTCGATCGCATCTGCTACGATCGGTATGGGTCGACTGCAAATCAGATCGTTGAATGGGTCATTGAAAAGAACCCCGGCGTCGAGCTGTTCGGCATTGTTTTGCCCTCCGGCGTCACGATCAATCTTCCGGAACCACCTCGGCAACTGACCGAGCCTCCGGTCCTCCCCACCATCTTCCTCTGGAAATAAACGCGCTCGCGTATAATTCGAAACTATACGCGCTCGCGTATCAGGCCGCCTCCGGGCGGCCTTTTGCGTTTGGAGACTGTGCGTGCCCACAGGTTACACCCCGATCTACCGCATCTACAAAGGTGGGGCAGACATCACCGGTCAGTTCAATGACCGCACCACCCAGATCAAGGTCGAGCTGACCTCCGGTCTCGGCGACAACGACAAGCTCACCATCATGGTGGACGACCGCGATTGGCGCGTCCAACGCCCTTACGGCGGCGAAAGCCTTCAGGTCTGGCTCGGCTATCTGGAGATCGGACTTGCCTACATGGGCACGTTCGAGATCGACGACGTCACGTTCCTCGGCAAGCCGCGCAGCATCAAGCTGACGGGCGAGTCCGCCGGGATGAGCAGCATCCAGAAGGCGCCGACCATCCGTGAGTTCGACAACAAGTCCGTTGGCGACATCCTCGGCCAATTCGCCGGCCAGACCGGCCTCGGAGTGTCGATCTCCGGAGACCTCGCCAGCAAGACCATCCCGTTCAAGAACCAGGTGGTCAGCAACTACCACATGATCCACGAGCTGGAACGCATGTTCGGCGCCGTGGCCAAGATCCAGGATGGCAAGCTGGTGTTCGCCAAGCGTGACGGAGCAGAGTCGGCGAGCGGCATTGCGATGCCAACGCTGGTCCTGCTGCCCGAGCACTTCGGCGATTGGCAGGTCCGCTACACCGGGCGTCCAGGCTACGGGGAGGTCAAAGCAGCCTACTTCGACAAGGACGAAATGGTCCGCAAGTGGGTTGGCTCGGCCATCGGTGGCGTGAGCAATCTGGGAGGCGGCGGTTTCGGCGGCGCTTTCAACATCGGCACGCTGTTCAATTCAAAAGAAGAAGCCGAAGCCGCGGCGAAATCCAAAGGTGAAGGCCTCAAGCGCGCCGAGTGCCAGGCCATCTTCGATCTTGCGAAGGGCGATCCATGGATCCGAGACCAGCAGACCCTGCTGGTGAGCGGAATGCGAGACGGCATCAACGGCTCTTACGTCATCGACAAGGCGACCCACACCTACATCAAGAGCACCGGCATTCGATCGTCACTCGAATGTAAGGCGCCGGGTGATGGCGCCGACTACGCCGAAGCGAGCAAGGAGTTCATGCGGCCGGGTCCGGGGGAGATCCTCGGCGAGTACCTCCGCACCCATCCGAACATCAATCCCGGCGACCTCAGCAAGGGCGACATCGACGCCATCGTCGAGGCTGGCGACAACCGGTAATCAACGAGTATCACATGTTCAGTCAAGAAATCATCGACGCCATCGTCAAGGCGGCGAAGGCCGAAGGTTGGCCTGCGTCCGCGCTGCTTGCGGTCGTCGAGTGCGAAACTTCGGGTAAGCCGTTCGAGCAGGACGGACGCACGCCCTCGCTGCTCTTCGAGCGGCACAAGTTCTATTCGGAATTGCAGAAGCATCAGCCGAGCAAGCTGACCGCGGCAATCCGAGCCGGCCTCGCGATCCCCAAGTGGAGCCGGAAGACCCAGTACAAGGACCAGGGCACCTCAGCGGGCCGCCTCGCAGTGATTGCGAAGGCAAGGGCCGTAGATGAGGAAGTCGCCAACAGAGCGGCGTCCTGGGGCCTTGGCCAGACCATGGGGTTCAACGCCGAGCGCCTGAAATACGAAGACGCCACCCACATGGTTGGCGAGCTGTCGAAGGGGATTGCCGAGCAGATCGATGCGCTGGTTCGCGAGATCAAGACGGACAATCTCGGCAGGTACCTGAAGGCGAAGAACTTCGCGGCCTTCGCCAAGGGCTACAACGGGGCTGGCTACGCGCAGAACCAGTACGACACCCGCATGAAGGCGGCTGACGAGCGCTGGGAGCGTCGTCTGGTTCAGATCGGCAACGGCGACTATCAGCCGAAGCCGGGCAAGACCATCACGCTGGTCTACCAGACCAAGCTGAAGCAGCTCGGCTTCAACGTCGGCAAGGTCGACGGCGATTGGGGAGACCTGACCACGGGCGCTTGCTCCGCATTCCAGCGGCGCGAAGGCCTGAAGATCACGGGTCATCCGAACGACGAAACGACTGCTCTGCTCGACACGTCGGAAGACCAGCGCGAAGTCGCTCCCGAGCGCGCCAAGGCCACCGTTGACGATCTGCGTTCCGCTGGTTCGCAGACGATCTCAACGGCGGACAAGGGGTCGCTCGTTTCGAAGATCCTGGTTGGCTCCGGCGTCCTCGGCGGCGCTCAGCAGACCGGAATGCTCGACAGCGCCCAGAGCGTGGTCGACCAAGTCTCGCAGTTCAAGGGGATCATGGACACCGTTCATGACCTCGCCCGCTCGCTCGCCCCCTACTGGTGGGTTGGCGTCATCGTGGTCGGCTTCATCACCTGGCGCTGCTTCGGCGGCGTGATCAAGCAGCGACTGCACGATCACCAAACCGGAGTTCACCTTGGATAATCTCATCAACAAGATCGCGGTCCTTCGGGCCGCGGTCTCCCGGTACGTGGAAGCGGCCCGGGAGTTCATCGCGTCCACGAAGGGTAAGGTCATCCTGGCCGCCGTGCTTCTGGCCGCTGTGGCGGCATACGCCCATCACCACGGTTCAGCTGGCAAGGCAGAGTTGAAGGCTCAGGTCGCCGCTCTGCAGAAGCAGCTGGCCACCGTCGAATGCCCCGCCGTCACGGTGAGGGAACCCATCGAGGACACCGAGAGCAGGCAGCGAGCCGACGAGCTGGCTGACCGGCTGTCTGAATCCGAAGCGGCGAAAGCCCGTCTCCAAAAGAAAGTATCCGACTATGAGAAGCAGCTTGCTCGCAAACCTGCGAAGGCTGGGAGCTTTGTTCTGTCTCCCGCTGATGCTCGCGGCCTGTCAAACATTCACTGACGCCCCGGTACAGGACAGGATCGACGTTAGCGCGTGCCTGCGCATTGCCCAGACCGTCGAACTGCCTCCGATCAAGGCCGGCATGGATGCACGAGCGGTCATCGCTCGTTACCGGGCAGCCCTGATCAACGCCAACGCCAACATCTCCGACACCAAGGCCTGCATGGCCCTGCTCGATCGAGCAGAGAAACAGGGCTACTTCTGATGGCCATAGACTTTTCTGAGGCCCTCCAGCTTGTGGGTCCGTTCGTTGCCGCCGCCGGCTTGATCTCCGGCGTCTGGTACCGGGTCGAGGGCAAGATCGACGCGGCAAAGAAGGAAGCTTCGGCAACCGCTGCTGCCGCCGCGGCCAAGGCTGAGGGCGCCGTGAAGGAGCTTGCCGACTTCAAGCTCAAGGTGGCCGAGGAGTACGCCTCCTGGGACACCCTGCGCTCGATCGAGACCAGGCTAACCGAACGCATGGACAGCCTGTCTGGTCAGGTGATGAAGATGCCAGACGTCATCGTCGACCGCATCGTCAACATGCTCAAGCTCACGTCAAAGTAACGCTTGCCTGGCTGCCGTTTGCATTCCATAATTTGCATGAATGCAAATTTTGTGCTACCTCCGAGCCCGAAATCTCGGAGGTACGCACTTGCCCCGTGGTTTCTGGTTCCAACCAACCATAGGGTAAAATGACGCTCTCCACCGAAGAACGAGCCCGCAGAAAGACGGTCGTCGAAGACCTCCTCAAGCTGGGCTATCACCCTCAAGGGCAACGTGGGGGCCTCGCCTCCGCGACCAAGACCGCGGAACGCCGCGAAGGCATCAACTACCCGAACTGGGTTCGCGCTGAAGAAGCGCTGAAGCGCAAACGCAAAGAGAACTACGCGATCGACTGGTCGCTGTACGTTGCGCCCATGAAATCCGCCACCGTCACCCGAGGGGCTGACGAGGCTGGCGAAGAGCTGTCCGCCGAAGACCACGCCCATATGCGTGCGGTCTCCCTGTCCGCGGAAGTAACCTCCCTCATCACCGCATCCAAATATCCGGTCATCAATCCGGAAGCCATCATCATCGACTCCTACATGGTGCGTCGCTACGACCGGTCTGCCGGCGACTACGTCATCAAGGAGGGCACGCCTCGCACCTGGATGACCGACACCCTACATGTCGCGCCAGTCGTCGACGCTCGCAACCGCAGCTTCATCTTCGCGGGCGCTCAGAACGACGCTCCGCTGCACGAGGAGTTCTGGGCCAACCTGCAGGCCTATGCCGCCTACATCAACGCTGAGATCGTTGTTGGTCCTTGGACCTACGAGACGCAGTGGTGGGCCGAGAACAACCCGACCTCGCGGGCCTACGCCACGGAACTGACGCCCCATCTGTGCTTCGGCCAGATGAAGATCGGCTCGAACTTCATGTTCTGCGGCGAGATGAACACGCTGCCGACCGCGTCACAGCCGATCTCGGATCTGGTGACCTACAGCCGTGGTCGCTGGGCCGTGTTCCCGCACGCCAAGCGCCAGCTCAAGAGCGTGCCATCCACCGATCCGAACATCCAGGCCCACCAGGTCATGACGTCCGGCGCCGTGACGCGCCCGAAGGTCATACCGCGGAAGGCCGGCGTGAAGTCCATCTTCCATCAGGTCGTCGGCGCCACCGTGGTGCAGTTCGACGAGGACGGAGACGTGTTCTGCCGGCAGATCACCGCCAGCGAGGACGGCTCGTTCTATGATCTGGACGCCCATGTGGCGGATGCTGAGGTGACGACCGGCCACCGCGTCGAGGCGCTGACCTGTGCCGACATCCATGTCCGCAAGCTCGATGCCGCCAACACCATGGCGACGTTCGGATGGGACATGCGCGGCAACGTGGGCAAATACCGGAACTCGCTGATCGACGTCCTCAACCCGAGGAACGTCATCGTCCACGACATCTTCGACAACGAGCCGGGCAACCATCACCACGTCGGTGACAACGCCTACAGCTACGAGATGGCCATCCGCCGCCGCGACAGCGTCGAGGACGAGGTCCATCAGTGCGGCGACTTCCTGCGACGCATCGGGAAGGATCGCAACACGATCGTTGCTGAGGGCAACCACGACCTGGCGCTGGAGAAGTATGCCCGCGAGGCTCGGTACCGGAACGACGGTATCAACGTCCGCTACGGCTTGCAGCTGGAAGACGCCTATCTCGGCCACGTCGAAGCTCGCTCGCACGCGATCGACACCGACCAGCCCGTGCCACGCTTCTCGCTGCTCGAACACGCCATCCGCCTCAAGTACCCGGATCTGGGTGCTGCGGTGGAGTGGTGCCACGACGGCTATAGCCGCCTGATCGATGGCATCGAGGTCGGCAACCACGGCTTCCGTGGTGCGAACGGCGCCAAGGGCACCGTGGCCGGCTTCGCGCGGATGGGTCGCAAGATGACCATCGGCGACAAGCATTCACCCGAGATCAACGAAGGAGTCTACGTGTCCGGAGCGATGAACCTGCGTCACGGCTACAATAAGGGTCCGAGCGGTTGGGCCGTCTCGCACGTCGTCCAGTACGCGGATGGCAAGCGGGCGATCATCACGCTCCAGAAGGGCAAATGGCGACCGGAGAAGCCCATCATCCGGATGCCGGCGTCTTCTGATGCCTATGCGCTTGCATGAATGCTAATTGAAGGGAGAGAAAGCAAATGACGGTAGTTGGTCTGTCGGGGTTCGCGCAGTCGGGTAAGACGACGGCGGCCCTGTACCTGGAGAAGAAGTACGGCATCCGCCGCAAGCATATCGCCGAGCCGCTGCGGGCCATGCTCGCAGTGCTGCTCACCGCGAACGGCATGAAGGGCGAGGAGATCACGCGCTACCTGGAGGGCGACCTCAAGGAGCAGGTGATCCCGTGCCTCGGCGTGACCTCGCGTTACGCCCAGATTACGATCGGCACCGAGTGGGGCCGTGAGCTGATCAGCCAGGACCTCTGGGCCAACACCTGGGCGCGCGGCATCGCTGATGGCGAGAGCGTCATGAACGACAGTGTGCGCTTCCCGAACGAGGCGCAGGCCATCCGCCAGCTTGGCGGCGTCGTGATCATGATCAAGCGCCCGGGGACCAAGCCCGCGAAGTTCAAGTGGGGTAGGGTCGGCGAGTTCCTGTACGACAAGTTCGGCCGGATGTGGGGTGTCCACGATAGCGAGCGAAGCGACCGGATCACGGCCGACTTCGTCATCCACAACGACGCCAGTGTCGAGCAGCTCTATGCTGACCTGGACGAGGCCATGGCGCTGCACTTCAAGAAGGTGCAGCAGACCTCGTTCGCAGGGTCCCCGAAGGCGGCCGACGCCGCGGTTGGGCTGGCGCTGGCAAGCGTGGTGGGGCTGTAATGCAGTCCCGCGTCATGTCGCTGGTAGAGGTCGCGACGTCGAGCCTGATCGGGTTCGTCGTCTCTATCTGGGCCAATTACGCGATCCTGCCGCTGTTCGGGTTCAAGGTGAGGCTCTCGGAGAGCCTCACCATCACCTCGATCTTCTTGGTGATCTCGATCATCCGCAGCTACCTCGTCCGCCGCTTCTTCGCGACCTACGTCAAGCGGTTTGCCGCCTGGTGCGAGCAGATCTACGAGGACTTCAAGTCCACTGCTTTCAAGCTCCGCTGCAGGCCGCACTTCAGCTCGCTACCCGCCTCTAACCGCGATAGCCTTTCTCAACGATCGGCCGACAAAGCCGCTCCATTTTCGCCTGAAACACCGCGAGCTTTTCCTTAACGCGGTCGCCGCCTTCCGCCGCTGACGCCTCAGCCCAATCGATGTCCTCTAGCTGCTCCCTGCGCAACTTCTTTGTATCCGCCGTCGGAGTAATCCCAATCTCGCTGATGTAATGCTGATAGAGCAAACCGGCCGATACCTCGATCTGCCTTCTGACCTTGTGCAGCTCCAGAAATATTTCCTCCACGTCCGGTCCGAACAAAGCCATCATTCGCGGCTGAATGTTCCAAATCGATTTGAAGAACTCGCCATTTCGTTGCAACCGTTCCAGCACCGCGAAATACTTACCTCTGCGGCCCCGGCTATCGTCGCTCTCCCCGGACCGCTCCGGCATCTTCTCGTATTCATACTCATAAACGATCGGTCCCCGGATGTTCTCGAAGATCCATTTGGCGTGATACGCGAGCGACAATGCCTCGACCGCCGCTTCAATTCTCCTGCCCTCGATCGCTTCGCGCCTCCATTTCGCGAACGTCCGCAACCCAAGACCCGAGACAGTCGCAGTCAGCAACAGTCCGGCGATCGTCAGCACTTGCGTCCAGCCGAAAACCCACTGATCTTTCATTTCCCACCTACAATACCGACTTTACCCTGGACAAGAATCGGGAGAACCTCCCGTTTAATTCTAACCTATCCCTGACCTTTTGCTTTCCTCGTAGGGCAGGGGAACTGTCTAGGAATTGTCCTTCGCCGAAAAGCCGCCTATGGTTGCTTTTTGTGCCCGATCGCCGAGAACTCGAATGACAATAGACCCCACGGATGACGAGGACGCTCCGGCTCGTTTCCGCATATACCGAGCCGACGACAGTCAGAACGCTGTTGGCGAAGCGCTCGCGACCTTCGACACCGAAATGGAGGTAGTGGCCTTTCCACGGAGGCTAGACTGGCGTTACGTTATCTATGAGCAGCGGCAAAAAGTCTCCCTTCAGGACCTCAAAGCTCGAATTTGGACATGTCCGATCTGCGATCAGAGCGTCGTTAAACGTCCGAATGATCGAAAGCCGATACTTCCGCCTGGCTACTTCGAGACATGCAAGTTACGGGATCAGATGATCGGCGAAGAGTGCATCGCGCGTCGTGACGTCGAGGCCGCCAAGAAGCTACCTCATCGCTGAAGTTTCGAGAACCAGTCCGTCACTAATTCCAGCAGAAGCGACCGCCGGATGTTCAAGCGACGTACATTGTTTATTGTCGGCGCTGGTGCGGGCTTTGAAGTCGGCATGCCCACCGGCTTTGAGCTAGCAAAAAGAATCGTGAAGCTGGTTGATTTCAAGGGAGCGGACCAAGGCCCCAGCCCAAACAATGGCGACGGCGACATGATCTTTCTTGGTCAATTTCACCGTAGATTTGGGACCGTCGATGCCTACCGGCGCGCAGGATGGGCTATTCGAGACGGCGTACGGCTGACCCACTCGATCGACGACTTCCTCGATATGCACAATGGCAATGAAATGATGCAGCGGATGGGGAAAGCCACCATCGCGCAAACGATCCTTGCCGCCGAAACCGACAGCGCCCTCTTCTTCAATCCGTATAGCACTCAGGAGACGTTCAACAAGATCGAAGCCACGTGGTTTATGAAGTTCTTCAGAATGCTCGGCCGCGGCATCAACCTGGGCAACGCCAAGGAGATCTTCGAGCCGGTGTCCTTTATCATCTTCAACTACGACCGCTGCGTCGAGCATTTCCTTATCAACTCTCTTAGTCTCGTTTACACGATGCCGCTGGAGGATGCGGCTTCGATCGTGAGCGACCTCAATATCATTCATCCGTACGGCACCGTGGGCGATTTGCCGCTGCTCTCTTCCGAGAACCCGGTGCCTTACGGACCGCTCCGCGGCAGCGATAAGTTCGACTACACCATTCTCGCCGAGCGAATAAAGACGTACACCGAGCAGATCGGCGACGCAGACGAAACCAACGCGATCCGTAATGAAATGCGCCGCGCGGAGTGCATCGTTTTCCTTGGGTTCGGGTATCACGAACAGAATCTCGCGCTGCTTAATCCCGGCGAACAACTCAAATCGATGCCCGTATTTGGCACCGCCCACGGCTTCTCTGGTCACAATTGCGAAGTGGTGCAGCAGAAGATCGAAGGCATGTTCAAGCCAGCCCCGCCGAAGGTAATTCCTCGTTCTCCCGTAGTGATAGATCGCGAGGTCACTTGCTCTCAGTTGTTCGACAACTATTCGCAGTCATTGACCGCCGCCAAGTAGACGCTGTGGATTGCACTCTTGCGCGGTGACGAGCGTTTGTTGCGCTACGACCCATGACTGCCTTTGGTGGGCACGTCGTAGCCCTTAATAAAACGGATCTCGCAGACGCCCGGATGACCAAATGAGCCACCCTCACTCGTCGATATCTTCTTGCGGCCATAGATATTCGACACGTTGCCAGCTGGTCATTAGCTCTTGCCATTCGTCATTGCGTGCGAAACGTTCCGTGCCTTCGACCAGAATTTTTGTCGGATCGTCGTGTATGATCGTGAGATAGTTGACGCGATTATCTTTCCAAAACTCCTTCGGGACCGGCTCCCAAAGTGAAGATCCCCGCCGCTTGCCCCAAATGGGAAGTTTGCCTTCGAATGCGAATTGCCTGATTTCGTTCACAACGATATCGTGGAGCCGCTGAGCGGATTCTTCGCCGACTCCTGGTCCGTTCAAGTCGTGGTCTGGCCTCTCCCATTTGCCGAGATATGCGCGCCAGATTGCGTCGGCTAACCAAACGTCGCGGTCAATCTTGCGAACGATCTTGTCCTTTGACGGACTAGAAGTCGAAGCGCGAAATTTCCCCTGAGAATCGACCCAAAGATAACACTTCAGTTCGGTGAACGGCGCGCCTAGAGCCGTCGCGCGGATCGTAAGGACGTTTGGCTCCTCATATTGTAATGGTGTTTCCCGGCTGCTCCCCGCCATAATAATCATGGTGTCGGCGTAGTCGGAAACTGCTGGTTGGCGAGCCTCGCCATAGCTTGCCAGTGGGATGAAGGCATGATCCCCAGCGGCTAACGAAAAGCCCTCTTTTAATAGCCGGGGAAGTCGGCAGCCGCTTTGGGGTTGAATGTCCGTTATGACCACCTTGCAGTGGGTGACGGATTGGTCCTGACTGGCGTTGTCCAAGCGGATTTGATATTGCCGCGTGAGCATATAAAGGCCGGTCTTTGTAATGCTGTTGTATGAATGATCTTCACCGACACTTAGTCGCAACACGCCTGCGGCCGATACGGGCGAGGGCGCTAGGTCGATTGGCTCAACATGCTTCATCCGTGAATTACGCAAGAAGAAGTAGTAGTAGGCCGCCAACCAAAGGAGAGTCGCGAAAACTGCCGTGAGGCAACCTCGGACCCATTCGACGTGCCAATAGGTGGGCGAGGCTAATATGAGTTTTGCTAGTTGTTCGTCGGGATACCAACCCAAACCATGAATCGCCAGAAACATGGCGTGAGTGACGATCAAGACGACGAGGCCAAGACCTATCTTTAAAATGATCCCCATTAGGTCTTTTCCCCGCTCCGTTTAGAATACTCCCGGCCGCCATCAAACCGCAAGCAACCGAAGTCTTAGTGCTAAGCAAGGGAAAATATCATGACCAAATCGCCACAAAAGGCGCGCAAGGAGGCGATTGCACGCGCTAGGGCTCGACTCGACAAGCGCAGCTATGGCAATGATTCTTGGCAGGTTATTTTACAATACGGCTACGGGGGTCCTGACCTTCAAATGGCTGATCGGGCGGCAGCCTTGGTTCTCGGGTCCATCTTGGAGCAAGGGCTTGAACTTGCGATTCTATCGCATTGCGTTTTTGGCTGGAATACTCCGGAAGCCGAAGCAGAACAAAAAAAGTTATTCGGCGGTGGTGAAGACAGCCCAATGAATTTTTCCGCCAAAATCCGAATTGCGCACGCCCTTGGCGTCTACGGGCCAAACACTAGAGACGACATAGATACAATCCGCCATATCCGGAATCTTTTTGCCCACGATCGCAGTCATCTTACTTTTCATGACGAAGTCGTATCGGGACTGTGCGATCAGATAAAATGGATTGGCAACTTTCCGTGGGGCGGGGTGGTTGGCGAAAAGCCGACGACACCCCGTGCCCAATATATCGAAACGATAAAGCACCTTTTCCCGTTTCTAACAGTGGGCATCGGGAAACCAATCAAATACTCAACCGCTATCTTTCCATTTTCTGAAATGTACGCGTAGTGGCTAACGCCATGCGTTTAGAGAATCGGGGCACATGACAACGCGAAAGGCCTGTTCAGATGCCGTCAGCCGGGACGACCAGCCGGGTCCTTCTCGGTGTTTGAGCGCGTGCTGGTGTTCCTGGAGCAGTTCGTATTCCTCGGACCTCAAAACAAGTGCTCCGTCTGAGTAGCCATTCTAGCCTGAAAACCGCGAGCCAGCCATGGGCTCGAGCTGCGCTGCCATCACCGTGTCGCATCGATTCTCTTGAGAGAAGCAGTTAGTGGGTCGTACTCGTAATCTGTGATCGATTGATCCGTAATTTTTTTGACAACTTCATCGATGACCGAAAGCGGTACCAGAAACCATTCTTTCGGCCGTACTGGATTGCCGAAGCGATCTTCGATAGTCAAATCGAGGCGGGCCGCCGCGAACACGCGATGAAACAGATTTTCCAGTTTAGAACGGTTAATATTGAACAACTTGTAGGTGGCGACGACTTCAACATCAGCCAACAAGTAGGTGGCATCCAACGCGGCATTGGCGATCCTCGTCTTGACCTCGCCGCCAGTCACCCCGATTTTGTGAATTATCTCTCGATGAGCAGCGACGTCCGGGTGATCGGACTTGCTGCGCAGCACGTAAATGGTTCCGCTTTCCAGGTCTTCCTCATCGGCATCACTGCCGAACAATGGGCCGGCCGATGGGTCGGTGATCCGCCGGCCAGCATCATCGCGATGTAAGGCACGCTGCAGGGAGCGAAGCAAAACGTCGCTTTCAGTGCCATTGTCATAAATGACCCGAAGGCGGCTATCACGACGGTCATACTCGGAGACGAACTCTTCCCCAACCTCGGCAACATAGGCGATCTGCCCACCGACGATGAAGAACTCTCCCTTCTTGATCTCCGCCATGGTCTGAAATCGGCGGGTTCGCCTCACCCCAGCGTCGAGGTCTTTCTTCACCTGTTCAAGGATCGGTTTGAACGTTTCGAAATCCTTGCAGACTGTGCGGTTCGCGATCTCTTCGGCCGCGCGGACCTCCTCACGCGACTTTACATGTGTCAGCTTGGTGATACCGGCGGGCTCGACCTTCTCAACGCCAAGTTCGGCCAGCAAGGCATCGTCGTCCGCCTCATCAGCGGAACCGCCATAGGTCGCCTCGACAGGTTCTAGTAAGTTGAACCGATCGAACTCCAGCAGCAGCGCGCGGTAATCTGCTTGCTCGCGAAGCCGGTCGAGACGGACGGCGTACATCCTCTCGAAGACGTCCCTTTCCTCACCATGCTGCGGTGGGTGCCCGTGCTCCTCTACAAACTTCAAGATTTCTTCGAAACCGGCAATCAGGCGCTCATCCCGCGGCGTCCGCGTGGCTCCCCTCTTGGTCTCGACCGAGATGCCGAGCGCCTCCAGCAACTCTTTGTCGTTGAGTTCATCCATTGGTTGATCCAGCCGCATTCCGTTGCAGGAACGCCACGCCTTCCGCCATCCGCTTTTCCCATGCGTCCGGCGATGTAATTTCGGGCAATCTACCGCGCTCGTGCTTGAACTTTAGCGCCCGCTTGGCGAGATCGCGCGCTTCCTCCAGCGTCAGGTTGATGCGCTTTCCGGCGATGACTGCGGCAACCTGCTTCAGCATCTGTTCGCTCATTGACTTCCCGAGGATCGCGTAAGCAGCCTGGAACGGGTTGATGTGATCGATCAGGTCGATATCGAGGTTGCGCACATCCATGGCAAACTTGCGGACGCCGTCAATCAATGTCGAGCCGCCTTTCGTCTCGTCACTTTCGTTCATCTCCGCAGCAATAGCCTTGGCCTTCTGAGTCAGATTCAGCGCCGCAATCGCATGCTGGCGGACCGCCTCCTGATCGGCATCGCTGAGTTCGGGATAGCGCTCCTTTACTATTTTGCCCATCCGAACCTGCGTCAGTTCCTCGGGTACTGTCTCCTCGTCAAAAAGGCCGCGCTCTAAAGCGGATTTGTCTTGCACGAAGGCTGTAATCACCTCATTTAGGTCTTCCTGGCATATGCGCTTGGCTTCGTTGCTCTGCGGCGTGACAAGGCCGTTAATTTCCAGATGGAACTGACCTGTCTCTTGGTTGAAGCCGACATTGGTGCCAGCTGGATCGTAACCGCCCTCGCCATACTCATAGCCCGGAAGCTCGCCGCTGTTCTTCGGTGAGAAATTGAAGCGCGGCGCAAGCACCTGTTCCATGAGCAAACTCGCTGCGATCGCTTTCAGCGTATCATTAACTGCGTCGACGACAATCTCTTCGCTGGCGTCGGGTTCTGCGATCAAGTTGGTGAAGCGAGCGCTCGCCTTGTTCGGCGCATCGCGCGTGGCGCGGCCAATGATCTGGATGATCTCAGTCAGGCTAGAACGATAGCCGACAGTCAGTGCATGCTCACACCAGATCCAGTCGAAACCCTCCTTGGCCATGCCGAGCGCGATAATGATGTCGATATGGTCGCGATCGTTGCGATGGGCTGGGTCCTTCAGCGCTCCGACTACCTTGTCGCGCTTGGCGGGGTCATCGTCGACCAGATCGGCGACCTTGATCAAACGATCATCTTTCAGGCGCACGAGATGGAAACCAGTGACCGGGTCTTCACCCTCCCATGACCCCAGCGCGTCCATGATCTCATTCACCTCCTTCACCTTGTCCTTGGTGCTCTCGCGGGAGTTGACGTTCGGAATATGGACGATGGTTTTCATCGAAGGATCGAGCACCTTCATAATCGCGCCGAGATAGGGGCCGGAATAAAAGAAATAGCCAATGTCGAGCGACTTCAGATGCTCGTAGCCGTTGAGCTGCTCGTAATAGGTATAGGTGACGGTGGCGAACTTGGCTTCATCCGCTGGCGAAAGAACCGCCTCGGCATCGCCGCGGAAATACGAGCCGGTCATCGCAACCAGATGCACCTTGTCGCGCGCGATGAGTGCCCCAAGCTGTGCGCCGAGCCGGTTGTCGGGGCTGGCGCTCACGTGATGGAACTCGTCCACCGCGATCAGGCAATCGTCAAAGGCTTCGATGCCAAGCTCGTCGACAGCGAAGCGGAAGGTGGCGTGGGTACACACCAGCACGCGATCCTCGCTCGCTAGAAACTGGCCCACCGCCTTCACCTTGGATTTGGCCACGCTAGGCGTATCAATGCCGGGGGCGTTGCAAAGATTCCATTGCGGCTTCACCGTCCAGTCGGCCCAGAAGCCAAACTTCGACAACGGCTCGTCGGCAAAACTTCCGCCGATCGAGCGTTCTGGGACGACGATGATGGCCTTCTTGAGGTTCTGGTTGTGCAGCTTGTCGAGCGCGACGAACATAAGCGCGCGTGACTTGCCGGAAGCCGGCGGCGATTTGATTAGAAGATATTGCTCGCCACGTCGCTCATAGACGCGCTCCTGCATGGTGCGCATGCCAAGTTCGTTGGCCTTGGTCGATTTGCCGGTCTGCGCCGTGCGGAGAGAGACAGAAGGAATCGTGCTGGTTGTGGTCATGCGTCAGGCCGTGCCTTTCTTGGCCGATTTTTTTGGCACACTATCGGCGGTCATCTTGGTGTAGAGATCGAACAGTTTTTCCAGCCGTTCGGTGTCATTCCGAAAGCGCCGGCCGATATAGATGCGCTCCAGCGTCTCGTCGTTGCGCTCGTGCGCGGCGCGGAGATCGTCCGGCATTTTTTCGGGATCGTAGAGGTCGGCAATAGTCGCCGGAAAATGCGCCTCGCGCGCAAGCAGAATGTCTTCGGCGCAGCGGGTTAGATCGGCCTTGTTCTTTTCGGTAAGGGTCGGAACAGGGAAGGTGTTCCAGCCGAGGGTGTTCGAGTACGAAAAGTCAGTCCTCATGCGGACGCAGACAGTACTGATCCAAACCCAATGCAGCCGCGAGGCGATAAGCGCCATATTCCACAACGGACCATCGTAGATGGCGTAATTTTTATTGGTAATGATTGATCCAGCAGGTAGCAAACCACACGGAAGGAAGTCTCTATTTTCTGAACTTATGGCAGGAACAACAATTATTACTTCATTCCCTAGTTGCCTGACCTCGTCAAATCTATGTGGCCAAGCGGCACCTTGGCGAGTCCTGGCTTTTCGGCTTTGCCTCCTCATTTGGGCGACGCGTTCAAAACGCGCGCCAATACTCTCGATGTTCGCGGCATCGCCACCATCCGCATCGTCCACCCAGATGCAGTATCGCACTATCCCATTTATGAATTCGTCTGAGCCGTATACGCGCCTCACGAAGAGCTTTTCTTGCTCTTCTCCAAGACGGAGGCCAGTCCGTTCACTTGCGTCAAGAAGAAGGCTGCCGCCGTCAACCGGCTTGCTGCCGAAATCCATTGGATGGAGAGAGCTGATCGGCTTGGCTGCCTTATTTACCACAAGGTCTGGCCCGGCGACTAAATAAGCGTTGATGTTCTCCACCGCCTTGGCAGTAACCTCTCCGTTCTCGTTCGCCGAAAATAGCTTTGGGCCTCTGACCTCGTCAGAGAGGCCAACGACTACAACTGTCACGCCGGCGTTCTTGCTCGCGAGATTGGCCCATTTGAATGAGGTGTGGGCGAATGCAATGCGCCTATCTGTAGCAAAGATAAGCGGCCACAAGATTGGAACCTGTTGGCCTTGGCAGATCGAATTAGTGCTCACAAACGCGCTGGCTGCCTTGGTTGCAGAGCCGTAATCCGCTGCTTTCATGACCCAACCGGCCACATAATCGAGCGACTTCCAGAGTTGCGTCCGTGCTTCGAAGATCCCCGCTAAGTCTGACTTCTGCTCTTCCGATTGCCAGGTGCTTCCAAGATAGGGCGGATTTCCGCAAATATACGTCTCCGGCTCAGAACCGTCCCCTAAACCATTATCTTCTAATGCAAGCCGCCCGGTGGGCCCGGCGAGGTCATGCTCCGCAACCATTGCCTTGGTCACGGGCGGACACACCTCCAGCCAATCCATCCGCAACGCGTTTCCGATGAGAATCTGCCCCGTCTTGTGCAGTGGCAGTATGTTGAGTCGCGCCTCCTGCTGGTTGATCATGCGTACGTCACATTGGAATTCGGCGATTAGCAGCGATAGCCGCGCGATCTCCGCGGCAAAGCCCTTAATCTCGATACCGAAGAAGTTGGCGAGCGGAATCCACGACTTCGGCATGTCGGCCGTCCGTTTGGCGATCTCCTGCTCGATCTCACGCATCTTGATGTACGCGATCACAAGGAAATTGCCCGACCCGCAAGCCGGATCGAAGACCCGGATTGTTGACAAACGCTTGCGCAGATTGCGTAGCTTGCGGAGATTGTCGCCCGCCGCTTCCAGTTGCTCTCGCAGATGGTCGAGGAACAGCGGATTCAGCACCTTCAGAATGTTCGGCACGCTGGTATAGTGCATCCCAAGTTCGCCGCGCTCCTCGTCCTCGGCGACAGCCTGAATCATCGACCCGAAAATATCTGGGTTAATCTCCTGCCAGTTTAACTCCGCAGCCCTAAGCAAATAAGAGCGCGCGATACGGCTGAAGCGCGGGCAACCCGAGCTGCCCGTGAAAAGGCCGCCGTTCACATAAGGAAATGCATCGGCCCAGCGCGGCAGACTCTTGCGGCGTTCATCGTCGGGGGGCATGTCCATCGCGCGAAACAACTCGGCCAACACTTCGTGGGTGTTGCCGGCCTGGCTGTCGCTCATCTGCCCGATGGTTTTCGTGAACAGATGGTTTTGGAAGATGCCGGTGTCTTCTGCAAAGAAGCAGAAAATCAGGCGCGCCATGAACTGGTTCATCTCGGGTCGGCGCGCATCCGTCGCCCAATCCGGATTGTCCTTCAGCAATTCGACATAAAGCTTGTTTAGCCGCCCGGTTGCTTTGATGTCGATTGGGTTGTTCTTGATTGCCCGCACGGTCGAGATGCCGGCGAGCGGTAGAAAGAAGCCGAAATGATCGGCAAACTTAGGGTATTCGCAAGCGATCGCTTCACCCGAGTTCGGGTCTTCGGCTTCCAGCGTCGCACCATCCGTCGCCAAGACGAACTTGACCTTGTTCGCCGCCGTCTTCGGACTTGCTCGCAGCTTGGTCAGCGTCTCGCCAACTCTACCTTCCCGGCATACGGCGATGTGGATGTTGTTGCGCTGGAGAACGCCACCATCAATGTCCGATGAATTGGAGGACGCGCTGCGCAGGCGCTTGACGGTCGTCTCCTTATTGCCGAACGCCGACAGGAACGCGAACGGGAATTCGGTTGCATCGAACGGCGCTGCCGCCAGTTCCGAAATCGCCTCCTCGATCTCGACAGCGTTCATTCCCAAGCCTTTGCGATTCCATCCTGGTTACCCGGATATTGGATTTGCCTTGAACGACAGTGTTTTAGCAAGCTTGCCGCGACGCCAAAAAGGGGAAAATCGCCCTGAGGATGTGACGACCGAGGACGGCAGTAACGCCGCCGCCGTGGCGCTCGGACACGCGGGCGAAGCCGCTGGCCGCAGCGATATCTGCCTGAAAGCTTTCGGAAATCGCGGAAAAGGCGTTCGTAGAGGGCCGGTGGACGCGAAAATTCTTGACCACTTCCGTTTTGTCAGCCAAAGTTAGGCTCCCAAAACGGAAGTGAGGGTCGATTCGTGACGATCTATAGCCATCCCTTTGATGCCCGCAGACGATTAGCTGAGCTTGGAGTATCGGTGGAGGCTTTGATTAGGTCTCTTGAAGCGGGACAGCTTGCAAGGCTCTCCTGCACACCCAATGACCCTCCCTTCATTCCAGGGACAGAGGCTTGGAGATTTGTAGTCCGGACCCTGCGGGAAGAATTGCTACCAAGGGGCTATCGAAAGGCCGACCCCGCTAATTTTTCGCTCGTAATCAATGACGCAAGAAAACTTAACATCGTTGTTTCGAGCGGCGATGCGATGGTTCGTAGTAAGGCTGGGAATCCTAAGACAAAACATCTCAAGGGTCTTTTCACCGAGGCCGTAATTTTCCGCAACAAACAAATAGGTGGTCTTTTTCCGGCGGAGGTTTCAGAGGAACTTCGAACGGCAGTTTCGATACTGGAATACCCGACTTGGATTTTGTTGATTTACATAACCGACGACGATTTTCGTGCTGAACTTTCGTATCCTGATGCTATCGAGGACGGTCATATCGTAAGCTGGAAAGAGCGCATCTTTGTTCCCGATTCGGCTGATGACGGTGGATCTGAAATGCGCCCGACCGGCGATACCGAC